>Ga0134101_1000096_pt1 | contig 113475 bp, 102 predicted proteins | sample 12_3_2metaG_FD_94446 | JGI IMG/M metagenome (GOLD analysis project Ga0134101, IMG submission 94446) | Switchgrass degrading microbial communities from high solid loading bioreactors in New Hampshire, USA - 12_48_3.3_201_A2 metaG | ecosystem: Engineered > Bioreactor > Semi-continuous >...
AAATTTTCCGGGGTGAGCATGTCCTCAGGAATATCAATAGAATATTTCTCACAGATATAATCCATAAGTTCAAGCAAACCAATTGAATCTATTATGCCATTTTGAGTGAGAGAATCATTATCATTCAGGAGAGTGTTATTGTCCATAAAAGAATTAGCCTTCAAATAATCGACAATATCATTCTTAATTTGTTCCATGTTTGAGTATCCCCTTCACATGTAGTGGGTCATAGGTAAAGTATCTGTTCTCAATGAAAGTTAACTCTATAATTTATGTATTTATATTGACGATGTATTTTTACTATTTAATTAAAGTCTTACTTCTTAAATGTAATATATTTATATAGGTGTATAAAACGAGAATATTTAAATTGCCCCGTTAAAAAGCCTGTATATATGGGCATAGGCAATGAAAAAAAAGAAAAGTTCTAAAAAGGAAAAAAAGTTCTAAAAAGGAAAGTTTTAGATTTTCTAAGTCTCAACTTTCCTCTACTTTCTGTTTTCCTGCTTCAAAAGCCCTGAGATTCACTTCAACCATTTTCTGAGGCACAAGGGCTTTTATGCTCTCAAGCAGGGTTTCTTTCGGAATAGGCAGATAGCCTGAGACTGCCCCTACCATTACGACATTCATTGAAAGCCTGCTCCCGGCTTCAAACGCAAGTTCATCGGCATTGAAGGCTTTTACTATGTATTTTTCAGACAGGGCATCAAGGATATCCGAAACCTCAGGGTATTTTGCCTGCCCCGAGGCAACGGTTACAGGAACTACAGGCTGGGTATTTACAATAATAACCCCACCGTCTTTCAGGAAATCCAGGTACCTTACGGCTTCCATTGGCTCAAGGGCAAGCATAATGTCTGCACCTTTTTTCGGGATCATGGAGCCATAAGCTTGCCCGATCCGGATATGGTTCACAACAGAGCCTTTTTATTGATTATTTTTATTCTTATTGGTTTTGTTTCTATTTTTATTGGTTTTGTTTTCAGCCATTTTTATTCTACCCTGATTATACTTCTATCTTGATTTTTGTACCCTCTTAAATCCACACTCTCCAAATATACTCATAAAGCATCTTATAATACATTCTTCAAATATTTAGTTTTGAGGAAACTAAGTTTAGGAACTGCAATCCTGGCGTTAAGTATATTAATAATTAAGCGCCCGAAAACCTCTAAACTATATAGTATATTAGGAAAATCTATATATGCTTGCACTACGAATATAGTATGTTGAGAAGAGATCTCGAACCTAAGATTAAAAAAGTAAATATAATTAGAAAGAGGTGTAAAAATGGAAAAACTCAGGGAACTGATTCTCAAGAACCTGGCAATATTCAATGAAGCGTTCCCGGACAGATTCTGCCACACCCCCGATGTCATCTCCGCAATCTCGCACGACTATAAGTTCACGTACGGACAGGTTGAAAACGAGATCGAGAAGATGGTCCATGAAGGGATTCTTGATGCAGAACTCTCGGACTGGTGCGAAATAAAGCTCGTATAAGAAGCCCGCTAAGAGACCTGCTTCGTTTCGAGCCAAAAATTTAAGAAGTGGAATCACAAATCAATGCAAGACGACATAAAAGGCTAACTGAAAAATAATTAATGGGTTGAATATCCCTGAATTATGGGTGTGTAGCCGCTTGATTAAGTATTTGCACGTCGATACAGGTGTTCAAATCGGATAAAGAAATATATGCAAATCAAGGCGAAAACTCCGGCAGGCGACGAATTCGCTCGAAGTTTCGCAGGGCTTTATTCTTTTTCCCTAAACCTTTTAATTCTGAATAATTCCCAGTAACGGCATAATGACAAGCACTGTCTCCAACCTTTTTCTGAAAGGCATTTTCCACAGTTTCTGCAACCTTTTTTCCTTTCCGTTTTCTGAAGCAACAATCATGCCTTAATAACTTTGATCCAGGGATAGTCTTGAACCGGATCTCGGTTCATAACCTTTAAGCGCTATTACCCAGTTCTCTCCATCCCATTTTTTCCCGTACATCATTATCATAGCGCGATTTAACAAAAGTTCTTCTCCCGAGTCGATGAAACCGTTTCCATTCTTGAGTCCATGTTCAAAAGCATATTTAAGACGCCAGGAGTACCACTCTAAAAATCGCAGGAATGCTTCGAATCTCGATATCTCTAAATTCTTCATAAAGAACTCGATACAGATTTCCTGAAGTTGATCCTGTCTCGGTAGCCAGATATAATTAATAGAATTATTTCCTGGATATAATAAAACTTCAACTTCTTCAAAAACAGGATTGTAAACAAAATCTCCGGATTGGAACACCCATTTCCTCTGAACTTCCTTCGCTAATGAGCACATTTTGATATATTTTTCTGATGTATCCATTTTAACCAACCTCAAAATAAATAATGAGTAATAGGTTAAAAGGAGCACCCGAGCTATGTGAAAGTATTCACCTGAAATGGTTCTTATAATGAATCACGGTTTTGAACTTTTTTTAATAATTAAATTTGAGTTTCGATCCCCAAATATGCTTTGCAGTTATTGTTCCAGCCAGTATCTCAGCTCAAAGTGAAGGTTAATGGGTGAAAAGAGAATTCGGGATATATTCAAAGAGTTATTTAGAAATTCTGGCAACGACCTAAAGAAAAGACAGTGTTTGCAACTTATGATCCATTTTTGTTTAAAAACGAATTTGCTGCACTGAGCAATTGTACGAAAAACAAGCGAGCCACAAAAGTTTTTTGAGGTACAATTCTCTCAGACACTTTATATCATTCAAAGAAGTTTATAATCTGTTCTTTGAATTTAATATTACTATCGTTTTTATTATTACATCCCCTAAGATATACATTTCAGTAAAATATCATTACCCCAATTGCCTTTTTTCTGATAATACCTTTTGGCATGCTCAACAAGCAGGGCATGATACTCCTGATACACAGCCAGGTCTTGAGGCAAATTTTCTTCAAACAGGGCTTTGATTTCATTATAACCTGCTTTTTCATCAACAAGACCAAGGTTTGTTACTATTCTTTTTGTGTAGGCATCAACGACAAAGGAAAGCTGTTTGAAGGCATACAGCAGGATAGAATCCGCAGTTTCGGGACCCACGCCTTTTAACGAAAGAAGCTCTTCCCGCGCAGGAATCCGGTCTCCAAGCTCCGAAAACCAGCCTGCAAGGGTTTTCAGGCGCACTGCTTTCTGGTTATAATAACCTGCCGGTCTGATAGCTTCCTTCAGGGCTTCCGGATCAAGGGAAAGAATTGCTTCTGGGCAAAGAGCATTTATCTGTTTAAGGTTGGAGAGAGCTTTTTCAACCTGTATCCAGCTCGTATTCTGGGTGAGCAGGGCTCCGCAGATGATTTCAAATTGCTGGTTCCGGGTTTGAGGATAGGTATAGTCGGCAGGATGGTATCCCTGGACAGAACCGGTTTTTGAGGGGACTGCAAAGCCAGTCTTTTGAAGATCGGTCAAAGGCCACCAGCCCTGGGGACCGTATAAGGCAAAAAGACAGTCATAGATCTTTCCGATAGCAGGTTCAGAACCTATTGGTTCTTTTATTTTGCTTATCCTTATATCTGTTCTTCCGATGCCGGAATTTTGAACACGATTTTTCATTTCAGTACTTTTAGGGTAAAGGAATTATTTAAAGTAGTCCTTTTCTTTACCTCTTCCTGCGTTTTTTCATTGACCAGATTCAATCTATGGAAAAGCTACTTTTATTACCTTACTCATATCTCAATGCGTCCACAGGCTTCAGTTCTGAGGCGTTCTTTGCAGGCACCAGCCCTGCAATCAAACCCACGAGTATGGAAACAAAGGTTGCAACAAAGGTAGCTTTAAGGCTGAGGGCGAACTCGAAGGGAGCATTCATCCTAATTGAGAGAAAGAGAAGGACTGCCTGCACTGCAGCCGTGCCGAGGAGAATGCCTATAATCCCGCCTACAAGGCTAATCATCGCGGAGTTGCAAAGAAAGATCAGCATTATATCCCTATTTTTCGCTCCTATGGCTTTCATTATCCCGATCTCTTTAGTTTTTTCGAGTACAGATGTAAACATGGTATTGGCAATCCCTGTAGAACCTACAAGAAGAGAAATTCCTGCAATAAACGCCAGGAAAGCTGTAAGCCCGTTAATCAATTTTCTGACGCCTTCTATTGCTTCTCTGTTGGAATTAACATAGAAATCCTGGGTATCTTCATTAACTCTTCTTGAAATTCTTAATTTATTCTCAATCTCCTGAATTGCGGAGTTATAGTCAGCTCCTTTGTGAAGTTTTAATTCTATTGAGCTGTAGGTTTCCCTCTCTGGAAGATCCTCATCCCTGGCAAGGGAATACACATCCTGGTAAGGCATATAGACACTGCTCCCGAAAAGTCCGGTAAAGCCTCCCAGGAGCCCGCCATTTTCTTCCAGGATTCCGATCACCCGATATGACCTTCCGTTTAACAGAATCATCTGGTTGAGCCTGATTTCCTTCTCAAAACTCTCCTTTGCAAGCTCGTTTGAAAGAATCACAACGTTCCTATCCCCGGCTTTCAGCATCCGCCCCTGCTCCAGTTCTTTCTTTGAGATTTTGGGCCATACTTCAGGGTCTACACCTTTGACCCAGACCCAGGTGCTCTCACCCCCGAATTTCAGTTCTGCATCCTTTTCAACATTGACATTAATATATTCAATAGCCGGAATACTGCGCAGAGCAAACACATCCATTTTTGTGAGTTCAGCTTCTTCTGACTCAGATTCGAGATAATCGGACATATCAGTCCCGGTTTCCCTTTTCCCCTCGTCGTTTTCTATAACTACCCCCGAACTTACTTCCGAATATTCAGAGCTCTCTTCCGGATCTTCCAGATCCTCTATTACAAATTCTTCATCGGTTATGTGGAAGGGAGTTGAGGCTACTATTGTGATAGTATCGCCCCCAAAACCCTCCAGTGTCTCAGTCACTTCTTTCTCGAAATACTCTCCTGTAGTGACGATTGCCATTACCGAGGCAATGCCTATTATCACCCCTATAATTGTCAGCCAGCTTCTCAGCTTATTGGCTTTAACCATACTCAGGGCAATTTTTAAAATTTTCCCGGTTTTCATGGAACACAGACTCCATCTTCCGCGTTCTTTTGATTTACCTGTCCGGGTCCTCGGATTTTATTTCATTAAACTCTTTTTCCTGTGCATTTTTCATTCCCATCTTTTTCTGGTGTTTTTTGTAACCTACAACGCATAATACACAGGCAAGCATAGCGAATCCTGCCTTGTATTTAAATGAGCTTGACCCGCCCTTTTCTGGCATGCCAGGCTCAATTGATGAGGAAAAAGGTGAGGAGTAAAGGGTTAATTGTTTTTCCTCGACCTGCCTGATTCCATCATTTGAGGTATAGCTGATCTCAAATTTTATAGGCAGATCTTTCCCTACCTCTTTTGGCTTAAGATTGAAATCGGCAACTGTCATGTCGCCTTTTTGCAGGTTTCCAAGCATTACGGAGTTGCTTCCGTCCGTAACAGTCCAGTTCTCCTGCAGGGGAACAGAAACCTTAACTGAGTTTGCCCCATTATTCCCTATATTCGAAACCGAAAAAGTGTAAGATCCTGTTGGTCCCCTTTCCATGAACGCAATATCAAACTCAGTTGTGCCTCCAACATAGATTCCAGCCTTGCTTTTTATCTCTTTTCGCTTCTGGTTTTCTACAGTGCCCGCTTCCGTGATAGTCTTGAGTTCTTCAATATCGTCATACGTGAGTATCATATCCAGCTTATACAGACCTGGCTTCGTATTGACGTTCGTCAGAACCTCGAAACTGACATTTGCGGTATCTCCTATGTCAATATGATTAATGTGCTTGACATTGCTTGAACCCACAGGCAGGATAACATCCCCTGTACATTCCCAGGAAAACATTGCATTTTTCAAAGGAGAGTTCCCTACATTCTTTATGCCGAAAACAAGAGTGGTCTTTGTTCCGGGCACCAATTTTTCAACACTTATATACTCGATTTCAGCGTTTGATTCGCTATCAATTTCTATATTGAGTTCTTTTGTAAGAGCAAGCCGATTTCCGTCTCCTTTCGTATAAGCGTACACTTTCAGGGGATATTTGCCTGCATTGACGCTGTTCTCAACCCCTAGCTTGAATTTCACGACCTTTCTGCGGCTGTCTTCAGAACGTTTTCCCAGAGTGCCGATGTTCTGTACAAGCTTCTCGCCGGCAAGAGCTTTGAAAGGATAACTGGGCTTGATTTCCAGCACACAGTCCTCTAGATCCTTATATCCCATGTTCTGTACGGAAAGCCTGACTTCAAGAATATCCCCGGGTTTTACGGGGTCAGGATCCTGGTTGAGCAGGTCGATAGTTAAGCCTTTATCAAGCCCCGCACTTACATAAGAAGTGCTCTTATCCTCAGAACTGTCTTCTGCCAGGACGGGTTGAGCGAGTGAGAAGAGCAGTAAAAGCACGCAAATAAAACCTGTAAATTTACAATCCATCCATATCCCTCAGTTTATCAATTTTATAAGTCTAAAGAAGTACCTGAAAGGTTTTTATCGAGCGCATACTTCGAAACACATTTGAATAATTCTGAGATGATTTGAGTACAATCTGAATACAGCATTCTAAGTTTGAAAGTCCTGATAATTTTGAAAATTTCTAAATAATCCAGAAAATCTTCTAATAATTTCCCGAGTGTCATCTTAAAACCTGGAAACGTTGATAGCCTTCCTCTCAGGCTTCAGTCTCCTGTTCTTCAAGATGGGTTTCAGGAGTAAGCCTCTCTTCGTTTATCCCATCTCTGACAATTTTTCCATCTTTTAGCTCGATGTGCCTGCTTGCGTACTTTGCAAGGTGCAGGTCATGAGTAACCATGACTATTGTTTTGCCTTCTTCTTTCCAGAGCCTGTAAAGCATTTCCAGCAATTCCCTTCCTGTTACACTGTCAAGGGCACCTGTTGGCTCATCTGCGAGGATTATTTCTGGATTGCAGGCAAGAGCCCTTGCTATTGAGACCCTTTGTTGCTGACCGCCTGAAAGTTGAGAAGGTTTATGCTGGATTTTATCTGAAAGCCCTACGAGTGAAAGCAACTTTTTTGCCTTTCTTTCTGCTATCCGATCATCAATTTCCTGAATTTCAAGTGGCAGAAGTACGTTTTCAAGGGCAGTCATGCCAGGAATCAGATTATACTGCTGGAAAACAAATCCTATTGTTCTGCCTCTCAGAACTGCAAGCTCCGATTCTTTAAGCCAGGCTATGTTCCGGCCTTTCAGGTAGATCTCGCCTTTTGTGGGAATATCCAGACAGCCCACAAGATTCATCATTGTGGATTTTCCGCTTCCGGAAGGCCCGATTATTGCGGCGAACTCTCCTTTCCTGAACTTTACGCTTACAGCTCTCAGGGCATTGACCTTGACCTCCCCCATCTGATAGATTTTCCAGACATTCCGAAAGGCAATCAGTGTATTGTCCATATTTCTCTCCTGAAAGACTTACTTATGTAAATATATCTAATTGTTTAAAAGTTTATTTTCTCTATTCTTTAAATCGGAAGAGATATCAGATTAGTAGACATAAATATTAAAAAATATATAATGTAGTTAGAAAAAGATAAAATTGTTAAAGAAAAAGATAAAAAAGCATTAAAGAGCGGCAGAATTCTTTTAAAAATAAAGATTTAATTAAGAATTAATTAAGATGCTGAGAAGAAAAGTGCTTCAGGGAATTCATTCAAGATCCGAATCTTCAAAGATAAATAATTCATCGATTGTGGTTCCCAGACACTTTGAGATCTTGTACGCAAGCTTGAGAGAGGGGTTGTATTTTCCTTTCTCAAGGAAGACTATTGTTTCTCTCCGTACTCCTACCATTTTTGCAAGGGCTTCCTGAGTAAGGTCATACCTCGCCCGGAATTCCTTTATCCTTGTTTTCACGGCTTTCCCTCCAGCCTTATTCGATGTCACCCTTCCGCATGAAGTACCACCTGAAAACGTTTGAGGAGATAATCATAAAGAAAAGAAGTATGCCAAGCACGCCGTTTGCAGTCAGTTCAGCCAACCCGAAGTACTGAACCCAGGAAAGCACCACAATGACAACAAGAGTCAGCAGCCAGGAATAAGTAATCCCATACGCTGCCAGCTTTTTTGTCCTTTCGTCCCTGTCAGGAAGGTCTCTACGCCTGAAGTGTCTGAAAACCGTGGCAGCGAAAATAATCAGTCCAATATTGATGAGAACGATTGGGATCAGCATATCATTATCGAAAAGGACTTCCAATAAGACTACAGATAAGATTCCGACGGCTATTAGGATTATTCCAAGAATAAGCTTGTACAGGTGTGTCTTTTCCATAATTCGTCTCGCATTTGATTTCAGTCTTTTTTAAAGGGTTTGTTGCTTATTTTCCACAAATTATTCGATATTTCAAACATTTAGTTAGATATAGATAACATATATGAATATTTAAGGTTTCCTATCGAAAGAAATTTCCAGTTAAAAATGATTTTTGGCAATATTTACAATGTCTGTTCCCTGAAGAAAAAAGGAGAATAGAAATCCAGCTCACTTGATATAGTACTTTACGCCTATATATCTAATTTGAGGGATACAATACAGACCTTGAAGCGCGTTTAAATGGTTTAAAAGACCTTGAAGCGTATTTAAATGGTTTAAAGGATGTTAAATAATTCCGAGCATCCTTATTTTTAGCTTTTCTGCAACCTAAATTTATATTTTCTATCCCTTTTTTATATATTGTGTTTCTATAAGTGTTTTTAAGAATAAGCCCTTTCAAATCTGTAAGATGGTTATGATTTGTTTTATGAAAGCCTGGATGATTCATTTTACGAAAAACCTGGAGAGATTAATCACATGACCCTAGTTATCGCTTTTATCGGGAAAAACGGTGCAGTAATGACCGGAGACCTGCGGGAAATAACCTTCGAAGGAGATAAGCAGGATCGGGAAAAGCTCGAAAAGGAGCTTTACAGTGGGGCAATAGTCACGGATGACGAACTTGCAGAAAAAGCCAGAGAATTCGGGGTCAGCATAACGGTCAAGGACTGCAAAAGCAAAATCTTTGAGAGAGACGGCGTTCTGATAGGGGAAGTATCATCAATTGAAGGAGGAGTTGTCAAAAAAAGGAGACTTTATGCCTCAGCTGGAAATTACGCGATTGCCGAAATAAGAGATTCCGAATTAACCTTAACTTCGCACGCGAAAGGAAGTACCTTAATAGTCCTCGGAAACGAATTCACTAAGCAGATAGCCAATAAATGCTTCAAGGATAACTGGACGAAAAAAAGCACTTTTCAAGATGCTGTAAAAATCCTCATGCTCTGTATGGAAACAGCAGCGAGGAAAACTGCGTCTGTGAGCCAGCAGTTCTATTTAATTCAGACAACTTCGAATGTTGATGTTTTGAAAGCTATGGAAATAGATAAAACACAGGAAGCCTGAAAGTTATTCCTGGCAGAACCTAATATTTTAGCCCGTATCGGAGGCTGTACACAGCCCAGACAGCTTATTTTTTCTTTCCTTTTCTTCCTTTTTCTTTCCTTTTCTTCCTTTTTCTTCTCTTTCTCCTTTCCTTTTCTTTTACTTAGAATAATTAATCCAGATAGCTTCTTAATTATATAATTAAATTTATATAAAATTAGTTCCTATAATTGTAATATTACCAATTAGGAAAAATGTAAGAGAGACTGTTTATGACACTGGCAAAATCTCCATGGATTATACACGTAAATTGTAATAGTTGTAATGGCTGTGATATTGAAGTAGTAGCCTGTCTTACCCCTTTATATGACGCTGAAAGGTTTGGTATTTTAAACATAGGCACCCCCAAGCAGGCGGACATAATGGTGGTTACAGGCGCGGTAAATTACAAAAATGTAAACGTACTTAAAAACATCTACAATCAGATTCCTGATCCAAAAGTTGTTCTGGCAGTCGGAGCCTGTGCATCCACAGGTGGGATTTTCCACGGGTGCTATAACGTAATAGGCGGAGTAGATCAGGTAATACCAGTAGATGTATATGTTCCAGGCTGCACTCCAAGGCCTGAAGCCATAATTGACGGAATAGTGGCATGCCTCCCAATACTTGAAGAAAAGAAGAAAAAGAATATCAAAGGACAGGAGGTAAAACTCAAAGGAAGTGAAGTGCCATCAACCGATAATTTGGCGAGCACGACAGGCTGAAGCAAACTTGAGCGAGCTTGAATATTCTATTTTTAATCCATTTTCACAACTATCTCAAAAGGAATCAAAACTCTAACTTAACCTCCTCATTTTTCATACTTCATCTCCCGAAGAGTTAGCAGAACCCTAATTTTGACTCTGTGTATTCTGAAAACCGGTTTGTGTTGATCTAAAATCAAGCTAAACCTAAAAATTCCCGATTAATAATTAATACAACTTATACAATTATTCCTTTCATGTCCCCCAAAGCCGGATGGCAGTTCTGGATTGACCGCGGAGGCACGTTTACTGATATCGTTGCTCGCAGTCCTGATGGAAAAATAATCACTCATAAGCTTCTTTCAGACGATCCGTGCCACTATAAGGATGCAGCCATGCATGGGATTCGGCAGATTCTCGGGCTGCCAGGAGATGCACCGCTGCCCGCTGAGATTATAGAATCCGTGAAAATGGGAACAACGGTCGGCACGAATGCTCTGCTTGAACGGAAAGGGGAAAGGACTGTTCTTGTTATAAACCGGGGGTTCAGGGATGTCCTGAGAATCGGGTATCAGAATCGCCCGGATATTTTTGCTCAGAAGATCGAACTTCCTGACCAGCTTTATGAGAGAGTTATCGAGGTGTCCGGCAGGGTAGGAGCCAGCGGGGAGGAAATTGCAGCCCTGGACCTTAAAAATGCAAGAAAAGAGCTTGAAGCGGCTTTTGAAGCCGGAATTTGCTCAGTTGCAATTGTACTCATGCATGCGTACAGGTTTCCTGAGCATGAGCTTAAACTCGGCAGGCTTGCCAGGGAAATCGGGTTTACGCAGGTGTCACTCTCCCATCAGACAAGCCCGTTAATTAAACTCGTAAGCAGGGGGGAAACGACCGTAGTCGATGCTTATCTCTCACCTGTGCTCCGCAGGTATGTTGATATGGTTCAGAAATCCCTTGAAGACGGCAGGGAAGAGAAAAAAAATGAAGGTGAAATAGAAAAAAGAAGAGGGGAGACAGGAGATAGGGAAAATGAAGAAGGGGATGGAAAAAAGAAGGAATCTGAAAAAACTCCCAGGTTAATGTTCATGCAGTCCAGCGGAGGGCTTACGGACGCCAACACTTTTCAGGGTAAGGACTGCATCCTGTCGGGTCCGGCTGGGGGAATCGTTGGGGCTGTTGCTACCTCAGAAATGGCAGGGGTAAAGAAAATAATTACTTTCGATATGGGAGGCACTTCTACGGATGTAGCCCAGTACAGCGGGGAGTACGAGCGCAGTCTTGAAACTGAGATTGCAGGGGTGCGTCTTCGTACTCCCATGATGCGCATCCATACGGTTGCAGCAGGCGGAGGCTCCATACTTCATTATGAGGGGGGCAGATTCAGGGTAGGTCCTGACTCGGCAGGTTCGGACCCGGGTCCGGTGTGTTACAGAAAAGGTGGACCACTTACGGTTACTGACTGCAATGTCATGCTTGGAAAACTTCAGCCTGCATTTTTTCCGGCTACTTTTGGGCCTAACGCCGATCAGCCGCTTGACTCTGAGCTTGTGCGCAGGAAGTTCACAGAGCTTGCTGAAAAGATTTCAGGAGAAGGCAAAAAAGAAGGCAAAAGCGAAAGCGAAAATGACAGTAATATCTGGACACCTGAGCAGGTAGCCGAGGGTTTCCTTTCGGTTGCGGTTGAGAATATGGCAAACGCCATAAAGAAAATCTCGGTCCAGCGGGGCTACAATATAAAGGAATATACCCTCTGCTGTTTCGGAGGTGCTGCTGCCCAGCACGCCTGCAGGGTTGCAGATAGCCTCGGGATCAAAAGCATTTTCATTCATCCTTATGCAGGTGTGCTCTCGGCATACGGCATGGGGCTTGCAGACCAGAGGCTGATAAAAGAGCACTATGTGGGCAGCGAACTCTCAGATACGCTGGTAGAAGATTTGAAGCCGGTGTTTCTTGGGCTTGAAAATGAGGGCAGTCGGCTCATGCGCGAACAAGGAGTGCAGGAAGATAAAATTATGTCACTCTATAAAGTGCATATGCGTTATGCAGGCTCGGATACGCAGCTGGTTGTCGATTTTGGGGATAAGGATGCTCTAAGGAAAAGCTTCGAGGAAGCCCACAGGAAATGCTTCGGATTTATAATGGAGGGAAAGCCCATAATTATTGAAGCTGTTTCTGTAGAAACTATCGGGATTAATGAGAGGGTTACTGACCCTGTGCTGGAAAAGGAAGAAAATCCGGTTATCTCTCCTGTTGCTAAAGTCAGGATGTATAGCAATGGAGAATTTCACGAGACATCAGTTTTCAATAGGGACGAGCTCAAACCCGGAACCTGCATAAGCGGGCCCGCGATGCTTATAGAGAAAAACACAACAATTATTCTCGAACCCGGTTGGGAAGGGAGGGTTACTAAACGCAACCATCTTTTCCTTAAAAGAAAAACTCTGCTTCCAGCTCAGATAGCTATAGGAACTGATGTCGATCCTGTAATGCTTGAGATATTTAATAACAAGTTCATGTCGGTTGCCGAGCAGATGGGGTTCACCCTGCAGAATACTGCTCACTCGGTAAACATAAAGGAAAGGCTGGATTTTTCCTGTGCCGTTTTCGATGGGCAGGGGAATCTCATAGCAAATGCTCCTCATATCCCTGTGCATCTGGGCTCAATGGGAGAATGCGTAAAGTCCCTTATCCGGACGCAATTAAAGGGAATGCGACCAAGAGATGTGTATCTTATCAATTCCCCATACAACGGGGGAACCCATCTACCTGATATCACGGTTGTTACCCCGATGTTTGGAGATTCCGGGAAAATCCTGTTTTACCTGGCTTCGAGAGGTCATCATGCCGATGTAGGAGGAATAAGTCCCGGTTCTGTGCCTCCTAACAGCAGGACAATCTTGGAAGAAGGAGTTTTGAGCGAGGGTATGAAAATTGTTGAACAGGGTCGTTTCTGTGAAGAAAGACTGAAAGCCTGGCTAGGCTCGGGAAAATATCCTGCAAGAAATCCTGCTCAAAATATTGCTGATATTCGTGCACAGATCGCTGCAAATGAAAAAGGGCTTTCTGAACTGCGTAAGATGATTGAGGAGTTTTCCCTTGAGACGGTTGAAGCGTATATGGGTCATGTGCAGGATAACGCCGAGGAAGCGGTCAGAAGAGTTATTGACAGGCTTGCTGATGGGGAATTCACATATAAACTCGACGATGGAAGTGCCATCCGGGTAAAAGTTACAATTGATCGCAAAAATCGGAGTGCAAGAATAGATTTTACAGGTACTTCCCCCCAGCTTCCGAATAACTTCAATGCTCCAGCTTCGGTTTGCATTGCTGCTGTACTCTACGCTTTCAGGACGCTTGTAAAAAGTGATATCCCCCTTAATGCAGGCTGCCTGAGGCCGCTTGAGATTATTATCCCTGAAGGCTCATTGCTGAGACCAGAGCCGCCTGCTGCTGTTGTTGCAGGCAATGTTGAAACATCGCAGTATATTGTTGATGCCCTTTTCGGAGCCCTGGGCAAACTTGCGGCTTCCCAGGGTACTATGAACAATTTTACCTTCGGAAATGCAGATTTCCAGTATTATGAAACCATTTGCGGAGGTGCAGGAGCAGGTCCAGACTTTTCAGGAACGGATGCTGTCCACACTCATATGACCAACTCAAGGATTACCGACCCTGAGATCCTTGAGACAAGATTTCCAGTTTTACTTGAGGAGTTTTCCATACGGGAAGGAAGCGGCGGAGAAGGCAAGTTCAGGGGTGGAAACGGGGTTATCCGAAAGTTCAGGTTCCTGAAAGATATGAATGTCGCCATTCTCTCAAGCCACAGAAAATTCCCGCCTTTTGGGCTCAAAGGCGGAAGACCCGGAAAGTGCGGAAGAAACCTGCTTATCCGCAGGGACGGCAGTGTTCTCGAAGTTGGAGGTCAGGCAGAGATTGCACTGAAGGCAGGCGAGCTTTTTGTAATTGAAACCCCGGGCGGCGGAGGATATGGCGAACTGTCCGAACCTGAGAAAGTAAACAGGAAACAGAGTAAAACAGAAGTCAAGCAGGAGTCAACTCAATAAAGCTCACAAAAAAGAAGAAAGAGTAAATCAAAATAGAGATATTGGATTATTTTGGAAGGCAGAGCCTTTTTAATTCATATTTCGATTCTACCTTATAAGTGTATTCAATTCAAAGTCTCCGCCAAGCTTTCCATCTCCATCCCATCAAGGACAATATCACGCTCGTCCATTATGAATCCAATTCATATCTAGCAAACTATCGACAGGCTTTTTTGATGCAGAACTTCTAATTATTACGGTTTTTTTCGTAATGGTTGCTTTATTCATAGGCATGTCGAACTCGATCCAGATAGAAAAATCATGCCTGAAAGCAAACTTCTGCCTGTCAGGATAGATGGACTTAACCCTCGGAGGAGACTGTCCACGCTTGAAAAGATTGGAAAAAGATTTTTATGCTTCTGGAAGGAACCTGTCATAGCATGTATTTTTTAGCTGTATATATAATGGCAGCTCCTGCAAATGCCCAGCAGGAGTTTACGCCATTTATTCGCTTTTTACAGGTTATACTCTCTCCAGCTCATTACATTCCGATCCTGTACCCGCTCTTTTTAGCAACCTGTTTCTTAAGAGCGTATACGATTGCAGCACCAGCAAGCACACCAAGAGTTATTTTACCGATTTTCATTAAAGACCCCCTACCTTCCTTAACCTCAACTGCTCCACTTGGTATGATCTCTTCTTCAGGTTCTACTTCAAATTTCATTTCTTTTTCAGATTTCTCTGGTTTTAATTTTTTAAGAAGATATGCCCCTAGAGCCAGCTTAGCATACTTACGCAAGATGCCCTTACTCCTTAGAGAACCCCCTGATTTCATATTCTTCATTATATATGCACTCAGCATTAGCTTACCGTATTTTCTCATGTTTAGCAATCATTCACCCCCTCAATTTTCCCTTGTCGGACAGTCCCATTATTTTATAATTCTTGCCCGGAAAGGGAAGTAATGAATTTAATGCTCTTGTATCTATCCTATAGCTCACATATTATATAACGGCAACTATATAAAATATTAAATAACTTAAGACTATCCTCAAAGCTTCTTGTATATTATAGTGACGTAACAGAAAGGAAATGCATACACAGGGAAAATTGAAAAGAGAAACTGATTCGAAAATTAACACTGAGTTGATGAGTAAATTTTAACACAGACAGGAAATAGTTCTTCTGGTTTAAGAGATGCAATCCTGTTCGGATGGAAGATATTAGGATAAAAGAATATATCAGGATAAAAGAATATATTCAGGATAAAAGAATATATTCAGGATAAAAGAAGATATTCAGGATAAAGAAGATATTCAGGATAAAGAAGATATTCAGGATAAAAAAGGGCTGAATAGAAGAACAAAAAAGAAAATTAAAAAAAGACTCGAAAAAGAGCGAAAAAAAGAACTAAAAGGATTTTTCAGAGAGAACTCTGTTACCTCATGACATTGAACCTGTATTCGAAATCTCCCCCAGCTTTGCCATCATGATTTCCATCAAGGGAAACACCTTTTTCATCGGTAATAACCGGGTCGCGTTTAAATGCTCTCGTGGGCATGGATTCTGGAGGATCGATACTCGCTGAATATAAACGTTTACCAATCCTGAGCAGGAAAAGAAATTAAACGTTAGTTTAATTTGACAGCACGTTTAACACATTAAATTTTTTAAATTTATATTTCTTATTGTAATATGATGCATTTATGTGGTTTAAGGAACTCCTTAGAAGCAGATATGACTTTTTTGTGCACTGCTCTCTCATGAATAAATCTGTTGTAAATAAACATCATGACAAGTCCAGCAATCAGTCCCGCAGCAACCCCGGCGACAGTTCCTGTTAACAGACCACCCAGTACATGTATTTTCTTAATTTTTATTTCTCTTATTTCTATACCCCCTGTATTCTGCTAACCCCTTACTTCAAATACAGTTACAGCAACTTTAAGTTTCTATAACTGGTTTTTACGGCTCTCCGGGTTTTTTCCTGTTTGAAGACCCAGTGCTTACCCGGATAACGGATATTCATTAATCCTGAACAGGAAAAGAAATCATCTATTATTTTTTAATTAAAGATGATGTTTCAGCCGCGTACCTCTATTATATTAACCATAATATATATAATAGCCGCCAGATAAATTATCTAAATAAACAATTTATCACTTTGCCTGCTATCAATTATATAAAGTATCTGAAGAATGCCTGGAATACCAGCAGACAGAATGCGTATGATCCCGGCTCGAAAAAACCTTTTTGTATTATCGAAAAGAAGTTAAAAGCATGAAGCAATCAATAGGAGCAAAGCCACTCGCGTTTCCGACGCCGACCTGGGTAGTAGGCACTTACGATATGAACGGGATACCCAATGCCATGACTGCAGCCTGGGGAGGGATCTGCTGTTCTAACCCTCCATGTGTCAGCGTATCCTTAAGAAAAGCAACTTATAGTTATGCCGGCATTATAGAAAATAAAGCATTTACCGTAAGTATCCCATCAGAAAAGTATGTAAAAGAAACCGATTACCTCGGCATTACAAGCGGCCGGGATGAAAACAAGTTTGAGGGAGCCTGTCTCACCCCTGTTAGGAGTGAAGTTGTGCCTGCCCCTTACGTCGAAGAATTTCCGATTGTCCTTGAGTGCAAACTTCTGCATACCCTTGAAATAGGGCTTCACACCCTCTTTGTAGGAGAAATTATTGATATTAAAGCCGAAGAATCCGTGCTTGATGAAAATAAGAACCCGGACATTGAGAAAATCCGTCCAATTATATACGACACAGGAAGCCGGAGCTATTACAGCATTGGGTGTAATATTGGGAAGGCTTTTTCGATAGGAAGAGAGTGCTGAACTGAAAGGCAATAAAATGGGCAGTTACATTTCAGTGTTAGTATTAACAGGCTAAATAAAGGGCAAAAAGGAGCAGTGCTCCATTATATAGCCCAGTTATTTTTCCCTGACGCATCTACACGTCTCTTGACACATTTTACTCTTTCCCGAAAGACTTTTTCGCAATCAGTCTCCATCCCTTGTGGTCTTTTCCCTCAAATTTTTCTGCCACAGCTTCAAGCAGGGAAGGAATGTCAAGATGCTGCGGGCATTTTTCAACGCACTCTCCACACTGTACACACTGGGAAGCATACCCGGGCACATCGCCTCTTATTATCCCGCCTGGCTTTGCTGCATACATCAACTTTGCTTCTCTCTCATTGCCTGAAAGGGAAAAATTATCATATATCTCAAAACAGCCAGGAATGTCCACGCCTGAAGGGCAGGGTAAACAGTACCTGCAGCCTGTGCAGCCAACTTTCATAAGTTCACGATATTTTTGCTCAACTCGCTTTACAAGCTGCAGTTCAGCTTCAGTCAGGGAGTTCGGATAAGCTTCGTCTGCGATTCTCAGGTTTTCTTCAATATGGGCTTCCTCATTCATGCCTGAAAGCACAACCGTAACTTCGGGATGGTTCCACACCCAGCGAAGTCCCCATTCCGCAGGTGTACGTTTTATTTCAGCTTCGTTCCAGATCTCCTGTATCTCAGGAGGCACAGGATTTGTCAGTTTGCCCCCACGCAGCGGCTCCATGACAATAATTCCTAGGTTTTTTGAGGCTGCATACTCAAGTCCTTCCGTTCCTGCCTGGTTCTTTTCATCCAGATAATTATACTGGATCTGGCAGAAAACCCAGGGATAGGCATCCACAATCTGCTTAAAATCCTCAATTGACCCGTGGAATGAAAATCCCGCATTTATTATTCTGCCATCAGCCTTAGCTCTATCAAGGAAGTCCAGAACCTCAAGCTTTTCCATTTTATCCCATAAAGTCCCCACAAGCCCATGAATTAAATAATAATCAATATGATCTGTCCTGAGTCTTTCAAGCTGGGAATTCAGGATCCTGTCCATATCATCGGTATTTTTTATTGTCCAGGATGGGAGTTTTGTAGCAAGCTTGACCTTTTCCCGATATCCGCCTGCAAGCGCCCTGCCCAGGAAAAGCTCACTTTCCCCCATGTGATATGGCCAGGCTGTGTCGATATAATTTATCCCGTGGTCAATTGCATATCGCACCTGCCGGGTAGCCTTTTCTTCATCAATCTTTCCATCTTCTTTCACAGGAAGGCGCATGCATCCGAACCCAAGTATAGAGAGCTCATCTCCGTTCTTTGGAATTTTTCTGTACAACATTTCCATTACCCTTTCTTTTTAAGTTGTCTCCCTGACTTTTAATTTTTTCCACAAGCCTTTTCAAAAAACTGCTTGAACGCAAACTTTTTAGAAAAAAGTTTGATCAAAAACCTTTTCAAAAAAGGCTTGAGCGAAAACCCCAGAACGGCGTGGTCAAGCGGCGCGATGGTTGGTGATAAACCGGTACAACGGGGATGTGCTCAAAACAGAGTAGAATTTGTTTCTGTAGATTCCAGATTTAAATGGCTTTTAGCTTCCTGTTCCTTACCGAACTTTTCTCTTGCAGCATCTTTCCAGATTTCCGGATCGGCGCCTTCGAATTTTTGTGCAATGGTCTTCAGTAAAGCGGGTATATCCAGATGTTGAGGGCATTTTTCAAGGCATTGTCCGCACTGTACGCACTGGGAAGCATAGCCAGGGACATCATCTCTTATTATTCCACCTGGTTTTGCTGCGTACATAAGCTTGCCTTCATCCTCATCGCCCGAGAGGTATACGTTGTCATATATCTCAAAACAGCTAGGAATGTCCACGCCTGAAGGACAGGGTAAACAATATCTGCAGCCTGTGCAGCCTGTGTTCATAAGCTTGCGGTATTTCTCCTCAACCCTATCCACCAGCTGCATTTCAGCTTCAGTCAGGGAGTTCGGATAGGCTTCGTCTGCGATTCTCAGGTTTTCTTTAATATGGGATTCCTCATTCATGCCTGAAAGCACAGCCGTAACTTCGGGATGGTTCCACACCCAGCGAAGTCCCCATTCCGCAGGTGTACGTTTTATTTCAGCTTCGTTCCAGATCTCTTTGATCTCAGGTGGTATAAACCTTGTCAGTTTACCTCCGCGCAGGGGCTCCATGACAATAACCCCCAGTTTTTTGAGGCGGTATACTTAAGCCCTTCAGTACCTGCCTGATTCTTTCGGTCAAGGAAATTATACTGGATCTGGTAGAAAGTCCAGGGATATGCATTTACAATTCGCTTGAAATCCCCGACTGATCCATGAAAAGAAAATCCCGCATTTTTAATTCGACCGTCAGCTTTCGCTCTGTCAAGGAAATCGGTTACTCCAAGGCTTTCCAGCCTGTCCCATAAAGTTCCGATAAGTGAGTGAGCAAGATAATAATCGATATGGTCTGTCCTGAGCCTTTCAAGCTGGGCATTCAGTATCCTGTCCATATCCTTCCTGCTTTTTATTATCCATGAGGGAAGTTTTGTAGCAAGCTTGACCTTTTCTCGATATCCGCCAGCAAGGATCTTACCCAGGAAGGGTTCATTCTCTCCAAGATGATATGTCCACGCCGTATCGATGTAGTTCACTCCATGATCAATTGCATAACGTACCTGGCGCTTTGCCTTCTCCCTGTCAATCTTTCCATCTTTAACAGAAAACCGCATGCACCCGAAACCCAGTATTGAGATCCTGTCTCCGGTCTTTGGCATCCTTCGGTAAAGCATCCACATCCCCCCTTGCTCTCTTTCTCCCATTATTCTCTCTACCTTTAGGATGACGTCATTAACGTAATTATACGTTATTGTATCTTTATTAATGGAATAAAGTACCCAAACCGTATGAAAATAGAAAAAACTAATCTAAAATTTTTATTGAACTGAACAAAAAACATTTTTACTCAATGTAAAAAATAGATTTTTATTCGTGTGAATAAGGCTATTTCCAAATATATTAGTCTTTTTTTCTCAGGGAATATAGCTATTACTCGTCACGCAGCTCGTTGAACTCGAACCGCTGGTTGCCCAGGTCAAAAATATTGACAATCTTCTTGACCGTTGAGCCGTCTTGCATGCTGAACTCTACTATAAACTCACGCTGCGGGGGATTTGATTTCATCAGGTAATCTCCCAGCTGCACAGACTTTACGCCAGGCTGTGATCTGAGGAATGTTTCAATCTCCTCAAGAGACTCGGCGCTGTCAATAGCTGAAGCTGCTTTTTTTTCAAAGGCTTTAAAATCAACAGTTGAGAAAGACATGGTGTACGCTTCTGCTCATTTAGCTTTTGCTCATTTATTATAGCCAGCTACTGAAATTCCTCAGGCTTATAGATCGACACCGTGCAAGTGTAGCTCCCCTACAGAAAAAGGAATACGGTGTCGATCTGATTGGATAATCAATAAAACGATGCTTTATCGTTTGCCTGACCACAAGAAAGATACTCTTATTGACTTGCTATCTGAGTCGTCTTCTCAGCGAGGGATTGGCTGTTCCTGAAGGGATGACGGCTCAGGGACAAGGTGCTGAAATTCGGTAGTCCGGGTGCAGTCCTCTCCCCTGCATCCTGAACTCGGGCAAACAAGAGAGACATTACAGGTACCCTGGCTGACAAAGTCGGTTTCACCCCGAACAAGAATACCTTCAACTTCATGAGTCTCACTGTTAAAGACTGGAGATCCCGAGTTTCCCCCATAAGTATCAAGATTTGCTGTGAAAAATGCGCCCTTCTGATTATCGCGAATTGACGCTCCACCCGCGAATTTTGTGGGCAAGCCGGCTGGATGCCCTATAACGTGCAGTTTTTGAGTGTCACTTACTTTACCATTCCTTCTTATCCGGGCAATACGATGGTTGGTTACCGGACGGTCAATCCGTACAAGTGCCCAATCCGCCCCATGTCCTGCTTCTTCTCGCCCTATAAGTTCTACACCGCGGTAGATTTCCGTATTGTCAATGATAGTTTCTGCAGTGTTTGAATCACGCATACGGAATCCGAATACAAAGCGAACATTTGTTACATTGCCGGCATTGACACAATGTCCAGCTGTAGCGATGATGTCAGGTGCAACTAGAAAACCAGAACAGAAAGCTCCTGTCGGCTGGTTTCTGAAGCGTTCCCCAGGGCACAGATTTTTAGATTCACCGAAGTTGCTGGTTTGCAACGTAGAGGTACCATCCCCATTATCAATTACTTTTGAGGCTCTGAAAAGAGCGACTACGCTGTCCACATCATCCTTGTCTGGTCCGTCGGGAAGATAACACACATCAATACGGTCATCAATTCCGTAAATTACTCTCTGTTTCTCTTTAAGAACCCCGACAATTGTTGCATCATCGAACTCTCTGAGACTTTCACTTGGTTCTGCAGGTACCGCCATAGCAGTTTTCCCGGTTTTTGTTTCACGGGCTCTTAATTCCTGCAACAGTTCATTAACAGGCATTTCCATAAGTTTCTGAATATCCTCCATGTTAAACCCCTCCCCGTTTCAAAGTGATCCATTCTAGCTTTAATTCCTCGCCAAAAGATTCAAAGTATATTTCGACGATGATTACCGCACGAATGGCTTGTTGAATTCCTGAATATATTGTATCTTATATCTAATTTCGGCAGCATCTGCCCTGTTCCTGGAAGAGAATTTCCGTTTTTAGTTTCTTTATCGAGTTTATCTCATCTATCTGCGAAATAAAGATATTAATATAAATGAAGTGATAGTATAAATTAGCAGAGAAAATGTGTTCAGAATCTACAATCACGGTTGTATTGCTTGCCTGAGGCAGGTACTCGATATGGGAGGGTTAAAATGTCAAACCTGTTAAAGCTGCTGATTTTTCTTAATTCATAAAATATCTTTAAGTGCCTCTGAAGCTGTATAAACGGCTCCAGCCCCGCAAATGTACTGGGTTATCCTTACTGCCTGCATTATTTCCTCTTTTGTTGCTCCAGCTTGCATTGCCTGGATTGCAAGGGATTTTACTCCACCTGCCGAGCCACCGGCTGCATCCAGAGCCATTGCGAGCAGGAACTTGTATTTGATAGGAATCCCGCCTTCCACAAATGCAAGTTCACGTGTATTTTCAAGCAGGTTAAATAATTCAGGGTCCTGATCCACAATAACCTGTAACGGATTTTCTGTCAATGTATCATCTCCATTTCTCTTTACGTAATTTTGTTTTATTCTCTAATACGTTTTTACATTAATATGCCTATTAAGCAATTTTAAAGCCTCCTCTGTAAAATTGAAAGACTCAAAAAAGCAAAAGAGAGGAGAAGCAAGAGAAAATAGGAGAAAACAAGAGAAAATAGGAAAAAGCAAAAGAGAGGAGGGAGCAAAAGAGCGAATTCGTTTATAATATTTCCATTTCCAGCAAAGGCTCTACAGGTTCTTGGAAGAAAATAGGTTTTTAGAAGGAAAAGGGCATCCGTTTTTATTAAGGAGGAACAGGGATAAAGAAGGGGGGTGTTTAAAAGGAGAGTTTACAGATGCCCAGAGTATAATAATACCCATAAATATATAAAATTGATTTTATACTGCTATTTTGTGGGAATTTTTCGAAGTACTCAAATTATTTTCTGTAAAAACTTTTTTCCCTGAATTTTTCATTCAGAAACTGAGTATAGAATCTGCATTCCCTGTTAAAAACTCATAGGCTGTTGTTCCTTCTTCCAAATTTTTTAAATAATCTTTTTGATGAAGTAATATCAAGATACTTTCAGGACTGTGAGTTTATAAGAGAAATAAACGAGATGCAGTTGAAATTGGAGAGTCTCTAAGACATAGGCTAAGATATATAGGCGACAAAAAGAAACTAAATACTATTAAAAAGTTGTAAAGATGTAAAGATGGAAAGGCTAAAGAAATGAATATGTAAAAATCTCGAGAAACTGAAAATTAAAAGGGGAAGGCATCTGATATTGGGAGTGTTTGGGAGTTTGGGAGGGGGGAGGGGGATAAAAATGAATTGGGTATAAGAAAAGCGTTTATATCAGATGCCTTACACTATAATATGTGTTCCTAATATATAAAATTATTGTTATAATATTACCTTGTCGATTTTATGAAATTCAAGCAAAGAAAAATGGGGGATGTTATAATTTCAAGATTTTTCTCTTAATCCTCGGTCAAACCCCGAAATGCAGGCTAAACCTTAAATTTACAGGCTTACGACAAATTAAAATGGAAGAAAAAATATGTAAAGTTGAGTTCTTTCTGAATTTATTATGTTTTTATTTTTTACAGATCTGTTTGTAGCAGAAGGTTGAGGGTATTATGTTTTACAAAAATAAGGCAAATAGTTACAGGGAAATTCTTCCTGGAGTTAGTATGAAAACAATAGTATATGGAGAAAAGACTCTGATGAGCGAATTTTTTCTGAAAGATGGCGGTATTCTTCCAACCCATGACCATATTCACGAACATACCGGTTACCTGATTTCAGGTAAAATTATTCTGACCATCGGGGAAGAAACTTTTGATGTGGAGCCAGGGGATTCCTGGAACATTTCAGGCGGTGTAGCTCATGCCGTTGAAACTCTAGAGGATTCCATAGCTATCGAGGTATTTTCACCCCGAAGAGACGAGTACATAAGATAACTTTGCTTCATTCAGATTGTAAGGTTCTGTTTAGCTGAATTTTTTAGTTGGGCAAAGGCATCCGGTTAAATTTATAGAGGTAGCTTATATGTAGCCATCTTTGAAACAGCCACTGGGCAAAAGCCTTATAAATGCTTTAACAAAATCTGTCATGGGGTGTTGGACATGGATAGGGAAAATCTTCCACCTGGTTTTAAGGATGTTCTTGATTTCAAATTTGTGGATGCACTTTTTGGCAGAAGGGCACGCCGTTTCTTTATGGGGGCTTCAATTCCGGATGGCTATTTCAAGTACAAATCAAAGCATGATCCTCTGCCTTTGACTGAAGAGGAACAGGTGCTGGTGCTTTCGGCAGTAGCAGGTAATACCGGCTGGCACAATCTGATTATGCGCGGGGAGAGATATGCCCCTTACCTTGCCAACTATGCATGCAGTGCAGGAGGGCGTACTTTTCCATCGGCTGCCGGCTTCCATACAAGCGAAGTTTTTTTCACAGACGATACAGGCGTTTATTTCTTCGAGACTCGTGATGCTCCCGAGCTTGCCAGACGCTCGGAAAACGGGACTTTCGAGACCGAAGAATTGCTCAGGGCACACAGAGCAAGAGTTAGAAAAATTGCAGACGGCAGGCTGAAGATCCCTCCTGAGACTCCATATGTCGAAGCCCACAATACCTGGGTCGTCAACCAGCCGGGCACAACACTTATTATTCCTGTTGCTGACCTTGCCCAGCACGTGCTTGCTGGGCTCTGTTACTACACGCAGAATGGGACATGTTTTTATGATGATGTGCATGGGCAAAGGATAGAAGGGCTTGAGGAATTTAGCGAGCTTGTTGACACCGAGAATCCCTTACCTTTGAGTTTTCTTGAACTATGGTCATTCTCGGAAGCCACTGCAGAACTTTCAATCGCCTGTTACTCGGGAATGCTTATGCTGCAGGCAATGGGATTGGGCGGCTGGATGTTTAACGGCATGGATCCTTTTGCAGTTCTCGGAGCGAGTGGGAACCCCGACGTGCCCGGACTTGGTTTCAGGTATGATACGGATGAACGCTGGTCCCTTCCCAATCCTACCGGGCTTCCGGGAGTGTTTGAGGGTTATACGCTTCCTCACTACAAGGACATGCGCCAGGCTGTAGATGCCCTGACTGAAAGAAAATTCGGTTCCGGAGGTCCCTTCCATCCGGAAACCCCAGGCTATTACAAGGATACAAAGGCAGTCCGAAGCAGGGCAAAGCGGCACGATGAAAAGTTTAAGGCATGTATTGCTTTACAGGCCCAGTACATTTACGACCGTTTCGGGAAATTCCCTGGAACGGTTCCGAGCATTATTGTCATGCCCTATCTTCAGGCACAGCACCTGGATCTCGAATTCTATGACCATTTCTATGAGAAAGGCGCCTATCTTGAAACCCATTCCAGACACATGGAACGCTGGCACTAATTCGTGCCTTTGAGCTTTAGGGCTGAACTATTTTTTCTAACAGTTTCTCAAGCAACCCTTTATATATTTACTCTGTATATAATTCTGAATAATGTTTCCTATTTTATTAAGAACTTAATTTACAATTTAGATATATCTGTTAATTTTATTGCCAATTGTTTCAGTTATCTATTAACAGGAGGATCAAATGGGGCTTTTAAGTGAATTTAAAGATTTTCTCTACGAATATAAGGTAATCCCACTTGCAGTTGCCTTTATCATGGGTATCGCATCTACAGCTCTTGTAAAATCCCTTGTGGATAATATAATCATGCCAATAATCACGCCTTTTATTCCCGGAGGAGCCTGGAGGGAGGCTACTCTTGAACTGGGGTCTGTAGTATTAAGTTGGGGAGCTTTTCTGGCAGAATTAATAAACTTTATTATTATTGCATTTGCGGTTTTCCTTATTGCAAAAAAGGTTCTCAAAGAGGAAAAAGTGGAGAAAAAGTGAAAAACGGAATACTTATAACAGCAAAGTCTGATCTTTAAGTTAAGAATCCAATTCTTATTTTTTTATTTAGATTTCGAATTCAGAAGGTTTCTGGCTTTAGACTTCAATCTGACATTTTTCACTCTCATGCCAGAATCTCGATTTGTGTAAACAGATTTTTCTTACAGAAGCAGGGATCTTTAGTACACTTTTAGCTTTCAGAATAAACTTTTGTAAATACCGCACCGATAGTAATCATTATCGAGGAATAATAGATGAGAAGAAATAACCATATAATCGACCCTATAGCCCCATATACACTTGCAGGATTGGCGTACAGAAAATAAAGTGCCATAACATATTTACCTATCGTTATCATAATTACTGTTATCAGGGACCCCATAAGAACAGATTTCAAATTAAAACTTTTATCCGGAAGAAGTTTATACACAAGGATAAAGAATAGCACAAGCATTAGGAAACTAGCTATAGAACCTGCATAATCTGCAATGGAAGGTGAGAAAGGAAAATAATTCTGGAAGAATCTTGAGATCGTATAAACGAACCCTTCAACAAGTATGCTCAGTACGAGCAGCCCTCCAAAGAGAATAACAATAGCAAAAGATACCATAGCATCCTTTACAAAGTCCATTATATTATTGGGTTCAGAGGGTTTTATATTCCAGGCTCGTTCAAGGAAGTTCTTCAACTGCCTGAAAATATTGCTAGCGCTCCAGAGTAGAATTGCAAACCCTATTAATGCGTTTATAGAGAGAGAATTAATGTCCGGAATACGCTCGAAAAGTAAGGTGATCATGCTGATTATGCTCTCATCAACTACCCCTTCTAGATAACCGAGTATGTTTTCCTGAATGCTTTTTGACATCAAAAAAATACTGCCTATTGATACCGAAAATAATAAAAGTGCAGGAAGACTCAGTACAAAATAAAAAGCCAGTGCAGCACTGTATGTCATGGAATCATTTTCCATCCATTCTCTCATTGTTCTGGTGACAAGATTTTTTACATATCCTTGGCTCATGCTTCCCCCTGATAGTTATATAACGTACGGGACTTTTATTAAATAGTTCTTATTAAATTTTTACAAAACTTTACACTCTTCTTCACAGACAACACATGTTATATTGGGTGCCGTGATATAAAAAGCCCAGTCGGGATAAAAGGAAAATTGTTACAAGTAAAAATAGAAGGTTATGCTAGAAAGGAAAACTAAACCAGAGCCAAACAGATAAGAGTAAAAATTGAATCAAAAAATGGAATAAAAAGCAAATCTGAAAGCTGGGTATAAAAAACAGATATAAAGCATTAATGTACATAAACATAAATTAACTTGTTTAGATGGAGCAACTGGTTAAAAGAGTTAAATTGGTTAAGAGGGAGCATCCATTGATCCGAGTTAAAAGAGTCTACGAGCAGCCGTCCGATCAAGATGGATTCAGGGTACTTGTGGATAGACTCTGGCCCAGAGGTCTCAAGAAAAGCGAAGCAAGATTTGATCTCTGGATAAAGGAAATAGCTCCTGAAGACAGGCTCAGAAAATGGTTTTCTCATGATCCTGAAAAATGGGAGGAATTTAGGAAATGCTACCTTAAAGAGCTTGAGCATAAAGAGGATTATGTGCAGCAACTTCTCGCAAAAGCTAGAGAAACCGATCTGACCCTGCTCTATGCTGCAAAAGATGAAAAATTGAACAACGCTGTAGTTCTGAAGGAATACCTAGAATCCCGACTAGAGACAGAGAATAAGTGACTTACTCATTAATGATATTAAAAAGTATAACATGTCATTACTAACCGATCTTTAAGATCGATGCTCTTAATAAATAACCATTCTTTTTCTTGAATTTCTTCTCCGATTTTCTATACCACATGCAGGGCATTTCATTTCACAGCACCAGCCCAATATCAATTTCAAACATTATAGAATGAAGCTTATTCAAAATCTGGTGCAGAGATAAATCTATCAAGAGATGGAAAGTTATCTGACCTATTAATTGTTAAATGTGGAGATTGCAATTTATCAATTGTTTTATCGCATTTTAGGGTTTTAAGCAATTCCAGAGCAGGGAGTCAGCTTTTTTGATACAAGCTCTCTTATTTGTACAAAACATTTATGAGTCTTGCATCCTATATACTAGTAAAAACAGACTAATTTTTTATACTCAGTAATCAGATAAAATAAGGAATGAAAAATATGCTATTGTTAGATATAACAACATTTGATCCTGAAAATACAATGGAACTGTATAAACGATGGGAACAAGTGGAAAAAATGGGTTTTCCGAATGGTTTAAAAGTCATTAATCAATGGTTTGATGCAGGCGGGGGGCGTGTGATTACGCTGTATGATGTAGAAACTGTCAAAGATTATATAACTTATAATCTGCCGTTCACCGACTTGTGCCAGGTAGATGTGTTTCCTGTGATAGAGGCAGAAGAATTTAAAAAGTTTGCAGAACAACAGAAGGGAAAACTAGGTAGCCCGGCTAGTCAGTCATGATTCTTCACTGGGTTACTTTTAACAATATCTTTACTTATTTATGAGATAGAGCAAGCTTAATCCCAATGAATGTGAAAATCCCAGTTTTTCCCCAGTTAATGTACCTGCCAATGCCTGGCTTCTGTATTATTTTTTCGCCAATGGATCCGGCAAAGACTGAGATTGCGGAAAAAATCAGCCAGGCCTGAACCATAAAGATTATTCCTAGAAATATCATCTGCACAGGAATATTTCCGGAATCTATATTTACGAATTGGGGCAGGAAGGCAAGGAAAAAGAGAGCAACTTTGGGGTTTAAGACATTCATAAAAATTCCTCGCCTGTAAAGGGCAGCGGCACTGGTTTCCCGGACAGGTGCAGAAGAGATTAACTCTCCATTTTCTCGCAAGGCTTGCCAGGCGAGGTAGAGCAGATAAGCTGCCCCTGCATATTTTATAATCTCAAAGGCGAGAGCGGATTTATACACAAGAGCAGAAATTCCTAGTGCTGCTGCAGTGGTATGGACAAATACGCCTGTACAGAGTCCGGATGCGGTTACAATTCCTGCTCTCTTGCCCTGGGAAATGCTCTGGGTCAGTACGAATAAGATATCGGGACCCGGAAGAAGCGTAAGTGTCACAGAGGCTGCAATAAAATAGATTAACTGCTGCTGTTCTATCAAGTTGCTCACTTTTCCTTTTTTAATGGCTGGAATAAAAAGGTGAGTTCATAATGTTATAATCTGTGTCTAATTTTTAAATGAAAGTATACTTATTAAACCAATCAGTAAATTGAGAGCACATCAAATTTTTTTTATTCAAGCTATTTTTTGTCCTATCAAGGATAATTTTGTCTGATCTAAACTTTGTGTAAAATACAGTTTTTGAATAAGATTTAAGCAGAACTATTCTGCACTATCTGTATGAGATTGCCACAGGTGTCATCAAATACGGCGATGGTTGTGGTTTCCATTTTTGTTGGTTCCTGGGCAAATTTCACGCCAAGATTTTTCATTCGTTCATATTCTTTTTGAATATCTTCCACGAAAAAAGCTGTTAATGGTATCCCTTGATTATAAAGTGCTTTCTGGAATTCTCTGGCAGCCGGATTGTCATTTGGCTCAAGAAGTAATTCTGTGCCTTCGGGTTCCTCGGGAGAGACAACAGTTAACCACCTGAATTCTCCCACTGGTATATCGGTTTTCTTAACGAAGCCTAAAATCTCAGTATAAAACTTAAGAGCCTTTTCCTGATCATCTACAAACACACTGGTTAACTTAATTCTCATATTTGCTTCCTCGAATACCAAATTTCATTTATGGGGCATTCTTTGTGTAATTAAGAACATTTCATTCTTTGAGTATTAAGAGTGTTTACAATTTTCAAAAGAATAAAATAACAAGTTGTTATTTCTCATTAAGAATATATTAACTGTCGGCTGTCTTTCCTATTTTAAATAATCACAGGTCACAACACTTCTCGGATAGTCTCTTAATAGGTAGTTTTATGGTCTCCGCGGTTAACCTCTTACTTGATATTGACGAAATTTTAGTCTTTGACTAAATTAACTTTCTTAATCCGGACAGACTGACAACTTTTATAAATCCTTCTGTTATTTTCGATACTCATCACACTTGCCTTAGTTTATCCTTCCTTAGGCAGTTTACATATTATGAATTCTATCACAACCAGTTTGTCCTCTCATAACCAGTATGTCCTTTATTATCAGTTTATCCGGTTATAATGAGTTTCTGGATTTAGCCAGTTATTAGATTTAGCAAATTATTATATTTGATTATATACTTAACAAGTAAAAACGTAAAAGGACCCACTATGCATTTTCGAAAAGGAAAATATAACTTTAAAGGTAACCAGAACGGAAACTTGCGAGATAATCTAAAGGGAACAATACCGTTGTTAGCTCTTTTAACAGCTTTTCCCGCAATGTCAACAGATATGATGCTCCCTGCTCTTCCTTCTCTTGCCGAAACCTGGAATCAGCCCCTTTCAGTGATCAACCTGACCCTGGTTTGCTTCTTTGTTACCTATGGTTTTTTCCTTCTATTCTATGGACCGATTTCCGACAGGTTTGGCCGCCGCAAACCTTTGCTTTTCGGGCTTGCAGTATACATAGTTGCGAGTTTTCTCTGTGCTCTGGCATCAAGCGCATCCATGTTAATATTCTCTCGCATGCTCCAGGCGGCAGGAGCTGCCGCAAGCTCTTCTCTCTCAATGGCAATGACAAGGGATATTTTCTCGGGGCAGGAAAGGGAAAGAGTGCTGGCATATACAGCTGTTATAATGGCAATTGCTCCCATGCTTGCTCCTGTAATCGGAGGCTGGATCCTTGTTGACTTCTCCTGGCCCTGGATCTTTATTATACAGGCAGTTATGGGAGGGATCGGAATGTTTGGAGTTCTTCGTTTTCCCGAGACGCTAACTTCGGTATCGAACACTCCATTTTCCAGAGTAATGCATGCCTACGGCCGACTGATGCTCAATCCTCTTTACCTGATAATGGTACTGGTAATGTCAATCAGCCTTTTTCCTCTTTACAGTTTCGTAGCAGGCTCTTCTACGATTTATGTCACTGAATTCGGGCTCACAGAGCAGAAGTATAGTTACTTCTTTGCTTTCAACGCGCTTGCGATTATGGTTGGCTCTATTACCTGTCTCCGGTTAAGAAAGGTCTTCAGTTCCGGACACCTAATGACAATGGGTTTTGCAGGAATCTTACTGGGCGGAATCCTTCTTCTCACAACCGGGAAGCATGGCCCCTGGAGTTTTGCCCTGCCAATGTTCCTAATAACCTTTTCAGTCGGTATTAGCCGGCCACCAAGCAACAACCTTGTTCTGGAGCATAAATACTTGTTGGTAACTTTGTCCTATATTTAAGAAGTCTACTTTTAAAAAAAAAAGTTTTTTTAAATTAAAAAAGGAATTAGGTAAAAAGGGTAGGTGAAACCCCCACAGAAAAGGGCTTGAACCTGTGGGGGATGATGATATATGAGTGCGGGAGAAGCATAGCCCGCTTTATCGTTAGATGTGTGGGTGCTGCCTGAGAGCACCCGTATTTTAAAAGGTTGTTTCACTATGGTTTGTTTGCACTTATATATTAGTTTTCTTCGTATATAAGTTTATCGCTTTAACTAATTAGAAATGAAAATATCTATGGGTAGACGTAATAAGTATATACTTTTCATATACTGAAAAACTCTATTTTGAAAATCACATCAGTAAATGTATTTGACAAAATTTATAAAGGCTAACAAGTTTACGCTTGCTTATTAACCGTTTTTGTTGTCATCATCATTTCACGCAATCCCCGTAAATATATAACTTAAAAGGGTGTTAGGTTTTTCGCAAAATTTTTGCGGATTTTGTCAAAGATCTCTAAAACCCTGTCTCAAAAGTACTGCTAAATTTCTACAGGATTGCTAGAGTTCTACAGTACTGCTATTTTGTCGTCTGTCTGTCTCGCATCCGCGTGCGACTAACTAACCATAATACAAAGCTGGCGGGTTTTCCCCAAAACCGCTAGATAGAGGACAAAAAGGTAAGTTTGTACTATGTCTCACCGTCTTGTCTACTATGCCTTCTGTTAACGTTTTGAGCCTAGTCATACCCTTTAGGGTTATAGATCATGAACTCATCACCGTATTTTGTTGTGATTTTTTTAAAACCATGTCCTTTAAGCGACTCAATAAATTGCCCTGCTGTATCTTCTGTGGTTGAATATGGATCATAACCGGCTTTCTCCATTCGCTTGATCAGGGTAACAATGTCTTTACTGTCCCAACCCCATTTCACCATCTGGTCAGTTATGTGTTCAATTGCCCAGAGATAACGATAAAGTGCTTTAGCCTGGGCAGTAGGCAAGTGCATAGCTCTTAACCGCTTTGTGGATTTTGGTCTGACGCCTTTAAAGGCTGCCTCGTCAAGACTGTCTTCTACAAGCAAGTTTAATTCTTCTTCAGTAAACTTCTTTACTTCTTTGTTATTCAGAAAAGCTAAATCAAAAAATTTAGGATACTCTTTCTTTACATCTTCAAAAGATTTTATGTTGTGGTTGAAAGGGATCATTTCTCCACACCCTTAAAATTTAGTTTTTTGTCACGCTTAACTTTAAAGGGTAAAGTGTTTTTACCTACCCTTCATTTTTACTAAAAATTTTCGCTATCAGTAGAGATTACAAAGTGTTTCTATTGCGTGACATTAATCTCCTTTTCCGTTGCCTTTCTAAATTCTGCTTTCTTACTACTTTAGGAATACATTTTAAACAATACTTCTGCTTGTTATTTCTAGGCATGAATGACTTTCCACATTCAGCGCATGTCTTTTTATTATCATTACCATTTGAATTAAAAATGCTTACCTCAAGTCCCTTGTCTAGAGGTAGAACAGCCTCTCTGAACCAGTTGCAATGCATTGCCTTGGTCCTCAGTTGCTTACACTTACTGTCTGTGTCATCCATTAGCATTTTGCAGTTGCCTGACTCGTAATTACAGCATTCCGCACGTATAAGCGAAAATGCTTTTCTCGCTTGCTCTGTGGTCATTTCAGTAAAACTGTTTACAGAAAAAGTGGGTTGCCCGTATTCAATCATTTTTAAGCCCCCAAACTTATTTTCAGCGCTTTCTAAACTCAAGCCCACTTTCACATATAAAAATATTAAAATCCTGTCCGTCTTGAAGCCCTAACTCATCCCCTGCTTCTTTCGGGACTTTAATATAATAATCTCCATCTTCGTTTTTCAAAAGAGTAACAGGGATCACGATATCTCAACCTTTGTGACATGCAAAGTGTTTCCAACCCTTTCAATATTTACGTAATCGCCTGCTTTCCACCCAAGCTCTTCTAAATGTTTTTTAGGCAAACAATTTCCCAAAGCCCCAGTACCATTCATTCTTTGAATTTTTATGATAGACATTGTTTTTTCACTCCCAATACAGGACGTTAATTAAACAATCCTTACTATATATACTGTCTTTATGGTATATAAGACTTTCGTATGGTTTATATAGTCGATGCATATCGAATATAAATATATTATGGAAAAAAACAGTAAATAGAGACTTGAAAACATACCTTGCATGTATTCCGTACATACGGAGTAAATATGCTGTACGTATGATATATGTATAAAGTACAGGAAAACAAGCTAATAGTGACTTAAAAGGTTCAAAGCATAGCGTGGAATCTCAGGGATGTTTGTCAGCCATCCATACGGATACTTAATTGATATCTATGCTTTGCGACTTCAGTTGCGAGTAGTTGACATCCCCAATAGTTTTGGAAGTCCTATCTTTCTCGATCAAAGCGTCATTTTGACGCATTGATTTTCTATCTCCACCCTTCTCTTCCTTTTCCATCAAATAACATCTGCCGATAGTGTAAGTCCTCTTCTTCTTATCAGGTATCTTGTGGAAAAGGTAGTTGGGGAGGCTTTGAGCGCGTAAACTCACCAAGTTATCAAAATGATAACTTGGGGAAGACAAACAAGAAAAGAGGACTTACGTTATCGGCAGACGGTATTTAGTGGAGAAGCTGTCACTTGGAGATACTTCACGGTTCAACTCTCCAGTGCATCAAAATGATGCACTGGGAGAAAAAAGAGGACTTACGTTATCGGCAGATGGTATCTTGTGGAGAAAAGGGAGTCGGCAGGAAACCCTAACGGGTTTTCTTATATCAACCAATTGGTGCAAAATGCACCAATTGGTGAAAAGGAGAAAAGTAAATCAACTGCTGAAAAAATAGGAGAGCAGCTAAGTATAAATCAAGCAACTGTTAAGCGCGCTGCTGAATTCACCCAGCAGGTCATTAACCTTAATTCCTGTAACTGATACTATTTTATCAACTGCTTGTGTAAACAAAGCAGCATTTTCAACTGATCTAAAATGTACACCTACTTGAGAAGCTATAGTCTTTGCTGTTTCGTTTTTTGTATTTTCCCCTATTCCACAATTTTTGTGGAATTGGTTGATTTGGGAAAACCCATTCGGGTTACCTCTTTCATTCTTTTCCACAAGATACCGTCTACCGATAATGTAAGTCCTCTTTTTCTTATTTGGACTTCTACGGTCTAACTGACGATCAAGCATCCACTGTTCCAAAATGGGATGTTTATTGTTACCTTAAAGGTTTGAAAGTAATTCATATACTTGGTGATAAAAATAGACCTTTTTGGCGATTCATCTTTTTTTGCAACATGATAGGACAAAAATTAGAATTAAACTTTAGTTATTTGGAGTGTATTATTTACAATCTCCATATCCACCACAGAATTAATCTGCCATTTAAGAGATTTAACAAAATTAGCAGGAATAATTACAAACAGTTCACCGTCAATAACTTTTACTTCTGTTCTGGAAATTGACATGTGAACTGCTCCTTGAAAAAAGTTAAGAGGTGGTTCAAATGGTAACAGAAAAAGAAGTTGTTTAGGGGTTTCCCCCTGTCTTTAATTATTAAAGGATCTCAACTGGCGCATTATAATCACGGCTGCCGCGATTATAACCACTGCACCCATAATTCCGAGCGAAGAGGACCACATGGATTCAATGTTGGCAATGGTGCCATAGAAGTTTGAAGTGTTATCAATCAGACCAGTTGCAATGATGTTGTCCAGAATGACTCCACCCACGATATAAAGAATACTGATACTGATCACTGCCACAGCGTAATCTTGAATTTCCCCAAGTGCACCCGTCATGTTTTTTCAACTCTCCCCAAATGTTTTTTCACATACAGTATGTTTTTTCTATTTTTAGACAGTTTTTAAGCTGTACTAACTTATTAGTACGAAAAGTATTTAAATCTTCCTATAAATATGTACAATGTACATAAAACACACAAAATAAGCGATAAATAATAACAAAATAGAAAAAGAGAAAAGGGGTAAAACCCTTTTACTGAAATTGCGCTGGCTCATAGGGTGTGACATACTCTTTCTGGTTTCCTGCCCTTTCTCCGCTTCCATCCTCTGAACCAAAGAATGTGACCGTATTATCAGTCTGCCTCAGAATCGGGTGAATAAGGTATAACAAACTTCCTAAGAACCCTGGAATCAAACACGCATTATACATCATTTTCAGCATTAGCATCTTTAACTCTGATGTCTCCCACCTTGGATCAGTATTTGCAATAATTTCTGTCCTATCCAATGCAGAAAATATCTGGTCTGCACTCATGCCGTAAATATACACAAAGTAAGCGGAAAACACTACTGAGAGGATCAAAAGTGTTTCATACTCGAAGAACACTGAAGCACCTATACTGGTACCCTTAGCTCTTTCATGGCAAAATATTATCAACCCTAGTGCAAAAATAATAGGTAACGTCTTCCACAAACTCAACACTAAATTAAAATTTCCAACTGTGTCAGCGGATAGGAACCCTGTGTCAATTTGATTATTTATTAAAGCAATTGGAGCGTCATAAGTAAAGGTCAAAACAGAGTAAGCCAGACCAAAAGTTAAAATACCAAACGCTATTACAATTACAATTATTGAATCTGCCATGTTTTTCACTCTCCAAAATATTTTAAAGAGGGTTTTAAGCCCTCTTCGCTCGTTTTACTGACTTTTTAGCTGTTTTCTTTACAGGTTTTGCAGTCGATTTCCCAAACATGGTTTCCAGGTTTCCAAACTGATTTTGGATCCTTCTGGTAAATCTGGCAAGTTCTTTAGCGGTTTTGACTATTTTTCTGTTATTTGCTTGTTTTCTCCCCTTATCTGTTGGTGTGGGATGCGAAATGATTGGCTGAATTGTCCGTGGCTTCGTAGACCTTGGATTTATTTTATCAGATTTTTTTCTGGCAGGATCTTTTCTTTCAGGTTTTTTCCTTTCTATTCTGTTAGGTTCGATTCTTGAAGGATCTATTCTAGTTGGTTTAACCCTGTCAGGGTTTACTCTCGAAGGGTTTACTCTGTCGGGTACTACCCTTTTTGGTGTAACTCTCTTAGGGTCAACTCTACTAGAACCCTTATTCGAAGCTTTGTTCGAAGTTGTTTTTCTACTAGTTTCAGAATATTTCTTGCTCTTAGACGTTGCTCTGATTGAAGAAAGTTCATGTTTTGTGTTACTAACGTAAGAGGGTTTTTTTGTAGATACACTGCTACGCTTTATTTTACTTGTTGTTGATGTTTTGGAGGATTTTAAAAGTTTTATGCTAGAAACTGTGACACCTTTCTTTGATACGGCTTTCTCTGAAGACTTTTTGACACGTTTAGGCTTTGTGGGTGGCTGCCCTTTCTTTCTTGCTTGTATATATGATTCTGCAAGGCGTTTTTTCTCTGCCATAGAAAGTTCATTCTTCTTCATTTGCCCTTTAGGGATTACCCCTTTTTCCGTAAGAGCTCTGTATTCAGTGAGGGTAACAACCCTGCCGTTATACCTGAAGTATCTCCTTTGTGTGTTGATTTTTTCGAGCACAGTGTTGGGAGTAATTGTTGCTTCAGTTTCAGCCCTACCTTTCTTAATGTTGCGTTCAAACTTAAAAGTTATGAAAGCGTCGCCTTTGTCTGCTTTTGTCATTGCCTCTTGTGTTGCTTTTAGGTCATATCTTATGCTCTTAGGCATTCTTTTTACACCTTTAGGCAAATGAATCACCTGAACAGTTGGAAAGCTCTGAGAAGTACCGAGAACAGAATCTACAATGTTCTTAGGCGTTGCTTTCACAGCGTCTTTCAATTCGATCACAGATTGAGGATGTGTACCTTGTTTTCCAATCACCCTGCTTACAAGCACTTTGGCACTTGCTTTGAGATCCGCTTTTGTAACTTTCCCTGCTGTTCCCGCAAGTGTGCCAATATCCATTGAAAGAGCTTCAACAGTACCTAGTGGTTTAGCGTCCTTTCCAATCCTAGTGAAATACATTGACGGACCGGATTTAAAGGGAGAAACATAAAGTCCAGCTTGGTCTGTAGGTCTCGAAACTTTAGCTCTTACTTTAGGATAAATCGGCACAGGCGAAGCGTGATAACCTATCGACTCCCCTTCAGCGTTTTTAAATGATTTAATAACACTTTCGACAGGAGTACCACGATCTGTTAAAGGAAAGCTCTCTTTACCAGTAAGTATGTCTTTTGCTACAATGCTGGATGCTGGCAATTCCTTTGCGCGAATTGTTTTAAGTTCGTCATATACTTTAACAGCTGCTTGATCACCTTTCTTAAACCCAATTCCGCCTATGCTAAGATCAACAATTGTTTTTGCGATGTTTTTATAGTCACCTTCTTTTCTAAGATTGTTGACATCAATTGCAAGAGTACTGACAAGCCCTAAATTAATAGCTCTCTGTGTCTGTCCTGCAAGGGCGTAAGCAGTTTTAGAAATCACAGCCCTGCCTGCTGTCTTTGCTCCGACTTTTGTAGCTACGTTATAAAGTCCACCTCCAACAAGTAGACCTGTACCCTTTGTTACTACTCCTGCTGCTGCACCTGTACCAACCATTAACCCTAAACCTGCAACTGCTGAAACAGGTCTGTTTTTTATGTTAGCGTAACTTTCAGAGGTATATTCTGAAACACCTTTAAGAACAGCGTTTCCCTCAATTCCCTTGTCTTTGGCTTCTTTTGCATTGAAAGTTACACCTTTTAAAGACTCTTTACCCTTCTTCGAGATCTGCCATGTACCTTTTTCACTGATTGTAATTGAAGTACCTGCAAGAACATTCTCAACTGCCCTGTCAACAGCTTCAATTCTCTGAAACACAGGAGACAGTGATTTTGACATGCCTGAATCAAAAAGGTTTTGATAAGCAATCACACTTGTTTTTATTCCCGTTGATAGGTCTTTTTTTGAAAACTCTTGAAGATCTTTGCTAACTCTAGCTCCTTGAGTACCTGGCTTTGAAAATTTTCCAATAATGCTACCAGCTTTTCCAATCTGAGCAGAGATAAAGCGTTCATAATTAGAAGTTTTAATCCCATCTGCTTTAGCAAATTTTTCCTGCAGTTTAACTTGTTCAGCTTTCGTGGATCTGTTAAGCAGATAGTCTCTTGCTTCAAGTATGGCTTTTTTATCACTGGCAAGTGTTACGGATGTAAGAGGAATCATGGCATTATCTTTGGCAATCTTTAAAGCCTGTGCGTACTCTTTTGCAGTACCGGACTTTGCAAGAACTTTAATGTCTGTGACTTCGCCTTTTTTGTTTTTTATAACCTCTCTCTTCTGAATCGTAACTTTGTTTTCTCCCGTGCCTGCAATCCCGCCCTTCATTTGCACGGGATCAATGACTTTTCCATCAAGTGCTACGACAGATTTATAGGCATTTCTAATTTTTTGGGCTTCTTTCAGAGCTTCTGCCGCCACTTTCCTAGCTTCAACCAGATTTTTGTTTACGTATGTCGATTGCGATTTTCCTGTCTTTCCGGTCGCAAGCCGGTTTTGGTACTCTGCACCTAGCTTTATTTTTTCGGCAGGCGTAAGATTTGCAGTAAAGACTCTTACTTTACCTGTGCTAGTTCCAGCGTCTTTATTGTACTCAACTCTCTGAATCTCCTTCCCGTACTTATCATAAAGTTTATCGGGATTTGCGAGAGCTATTGACTTAGCACTAATTGCTTTTGCCTGTTGCGCTGTCCCTGTCTTTGCAGATGCGTTTGCATTTACAGAACTCCCTGCTTTCATTTGCTGGATCTTAATATCACCAGAGCCTATTTTTGCCTGAGTCCTATTACCTCCCGTTGAATACCACTCTTTAGAGTACTCTGCAGAGGGGGAAGCACCACAAGTAAGGGTAGTCTTAGGTTTTTGCCCAAAACGGCTATAATAAGCGTTTCTCTCTGCAAGTTTCTTTTTATCTGCCTGTGTTACAGGTACCCACTCATAAAGCCCTTGACTGTTAATCCACCAATTGGCCCTGCTATTTGCCACTTCTTCAGGAATTACAGTGTAGTTTTCTCTCCATGTTTTATTCTGCTGAGCTTTTTGCATCTGTTGTAGCTGTGACTCTGTTATTGTTACCTGTCTGCCTAAATCGTCGCGAACAACATACTCGGGTCTCGAAAGCGTAGTCTCGCCTGTTAAAATAGGCACAAGACCAGTGCCATGTACTTTCCCGTCAGGTTTTATACCCCCTGGACCTACACGGATGATTTCTGAATCTGCACTTTTTAATCCAGATGTATTTCCCACGTTTACTGTTTGATTTGCAAGCGTACTATTGACTTTATTTAAATAATTGTCCACGAATGCCTGAGCATTTGCTTGTGTAATTCCATTCACAGAGGGTTTAGGAACTTCTACACCGTACCCCTTTGCCTGCACATAGATTGAGTCAATTGCATCTGAGACAGATTTCTGTAAGAGCGCTTTGTTTACGCTGGCTGCATACTGGTCAATTTTAGCTTGGACGTTTGCCGAGGTTATACCTGTGGCTGTAGGTGCTGCGATTGTTACACCTTGCGCTCTTGCCTGTGCAGAGATGGAGTTAACTGCTTCATTAAAATTTTTTAATGCAATCTGATTATTAGCATTTTTCAAATAATTATCAATGAAATTTTGCGCTCTTGCCTCTGTAAGACCCACAAAAGCATTAGGAGGTAAGCGGGGTAACATAACCCCTTGCTGTACTGCCTGCGCTCTGATATTATCAATTGCATCTGACAAATTCTTCTGTAACGCAATCTGATTTACTCTTTTAATATAACTATCAACAATAACTTTGGCTGTTGCTGCATCTTTCACAGTCTTACCGTATTGCGTAGGTCTAGGAACGTTAAGACCACTTGCAGTAGCACTCCTATATACTGTGTTAAGCTGTGAGTCTACATCAAAGTAAGACAAATTTTGATTTACTCTGTCTGCATACTCCTGTAACTTTGCTTGAGCCTCTGCTTGAGACACACTGCTACTGAGTTCAGGAGGCGCAATATTTAAACCTTCCTTTTGAGCAGCAGCTTGTAGCTCAGAAAAAGCTTGTTTGTAAGCAGTCCTTATCTGATTCTGCTGCATAAGGTAAGCATTCCACTGCTGAGGATTCAACGAGCCCTGCCTTAACCCCTTGGCAAACTCCCCATACCCTGTTGCCATTTTTTTCACTCCCTAGCGTTTTTTCGTTTTTCTTGTTTTTCCTTGAATAGAAATTTTCACAAACTTGGGCTTTGGAGCCTCAAGTTGGATAACCCTCAAAGGTTTTACCTTAATCTTTCTAATTTTAGGCATTAAAACCACCTGAAAGGGGGTAAAAACCCCTTTTACACTTTTACAACCTCAACTTTGACGTTTTTTGCTCCTCTTCGCTTAAGTTCTGCCTGTGTGGCAGCTTTAAGCTTCAAAATAGTTGCTCTGTCAGCAGGGGTTGTTCTGGTCACAGTCGTTATTTTTAACACATACTTGCTTCCTGTAGAAGCTTTCGAAGTTTTTCTTGCTGTTTTTACTGGCATTGTTTTTTCACTCTCCATTTGGATTAAGATAAAAAGTATATTATATTATTATTCTTATAATAATATACAATTCATCTTATAATAATAATCTGCTTTCTAAGTATTTAAAGATTTCTTCGAGAGTGGAAGAGACTGTATGAAGAGAAAATGAGAAAAGTAAAGTTAAAAAAGAGAGAAAAAAGTTAAGTCAGGGCGTTATAGAATTGAGGAAAGATAACATCCAATACCAATCGCGAAAGCGTATATAATATAATCAACAATTTTTGAATCAGGCACTTTGTTGTAAATTATTGTACCGTCTTCTTCTTTTAATATTTCGATGTGCCCGCCTTCTTTACTGAAAGCCTCCGTGATAAAGCTTGTATATAATCACTAACACAGTTAAACAAGCAAAAATCATTAAAACATCAAAATACGGCGTCCACCATGCAAGTTTCCAGTAAGTAATTGTGCCATCATCCTCACGATAAACTTCAATATTTCCTAGTTCTTCGTCTCTAATGAATCCAATGAGTTCTGCCATACCATAACCCCTAAACTCACAACATCTTTCTCAATTGTTCTTTTTCCCTTTTTATCTTACACATTTTTCTAACTTCATTCTCAGAAATTCCAAGAACCAGAGACATTTCCGGTACAGAAGCACCCTTACTACACATTTCCTGAAATTTTCTAACTTTGCGAACCGTTGAGTCTGAAATCCCTTTTACATGTGAAATTTTTTCACGATTTAAAGCCATTTGCAGCACTTCAAAAATACTTTTTTGTTTTGGAGTTGCAACCTTCATGCCATACTCTGTTTGAAGCCGCATGATAGCATCCTTTCCCGTTTTTGTGCTGTAATTCTTTGCAGCTTTCAAATCCCTGTGAAAGTTTTGCTTTATTTTGCGAAAATCACAGCATAATGTAGCGTTGTAACCCGTCTCCGTTGAAATTTGCGAACCTGATTTTCCTGAGGCCACTCCACGAGAAATACTCTCAAAAACTTCCCTCTGGTATGGATCCAACTCCAATTCTTCCACAGGTTTACCTGCCAAATATTTTTTGTAAGCAGTTAAAACTGCTTTAGTGTCTTCCGCACATATTTTTAAAGGAATTGCCCTACGTTCCATTTTTAACTCCCCGAAAAAGTTAAAAAGAATTTAAGATTAATGTAAAGTTATCTGCAACCGTAATGGACGTCTAAAACTTTTCTCCAATCTTCCTCAGTCATGGGTGTGTGATAACGAAAGCCGTTCCAGAGCTTAGGACCAATGTACTTGTATTTGTAAACTTCATTTACAGATCCTTTATACTCAGGCTTTCCTGTGTACCACAGGCTTTTCATAGCAGCTTGGAAAGCTACATTCGAAACATAGCATGTATTTTCAAAATCAAACTTTATACCAATGTGCTTACAAACCCGGAAGAAGTGCTCGCATTGATGCTTTAGGTTATAGCTTGTGTGTTCTTTTTCATATCTTTTAGCATATGTAAAGTATTTTTTAATGAAAAATTCAGCCATTTTAAAGCATTTTTTGTCAAATCCAGACAAGTTTTCAAAACATTTTTCAGCATAAGAGTCCATGTTTTTTTCACCATACCCATTTTTCTAACTTGTTTTTAAGACCTTATACCACCACTCACCGTTTTTATCCCCGAATCTCTAAAACAAAGAATTACTGTTTTGCGGCTCTTATTCTGTACGCTTCTTGCTTACAGGCAGGACTACAATATTTAGCGTCATTCCTTGCAGGAGTAAAAATTTTACCACAATTTAGGCACTTTATTCCTTTCCTTCCTTCTGCTCTCTTTTCTTTTCTTCTCTTTACAGCGGCATCTTCTTTACACTCAATGCTGCAGTAATGAGCTCTCCACGGCATAAGCCTATCGTGTGAAAAAATTCTCCTTCCGCAATAATCACAGTGTCTATGATGTTCATTATCACCAAACATTTTAATGAGTACATCATATTGTTTGTCTGTTATACGCATTTCATATTCCCCTAATAAACAGTTTTTACTGTTGTTTGTTACGCTTACTGCCTACCCAACTGTTGGGTAGTAAATATCCGTAACAACTTAAGCTTAGGTTTGTTACGGATATTTACTACCTTACTCTGACGTAGTTAACATCCGTAACACTTTATAACTTTCTTTCTCTATAAGCTGCTTGTCGGCACATACCAGAGCAATACTTTGTACTCCCCCTCTGTGATTCAAATTCACTTCCACAGTGCTGACAGATTAACTTTTTTATTAGTTTTCTACTAACTTTTTTCAGCTTAACCCTTCCCTCCGTTGCTTTTCTGTCATTTGACATAGGTTACACCTCATTAATTATTTGTATATATTATGTTGTTAATGTTATATAAGCGTTATGGTTATGTTACAGTAATGTTACATATAAAGGCACTTGCTCTGACTCCCAGGAAATAAACACAAAAACAGGAATGAAAGAAGATATGGATGAACGTGGCATAGGATCAAACCGGCTAATGTCCAGTACAAACTCCTACACCCCGGGCCAAACTAATGAAGGATACTGATATCGAAAAAAACGCTAAACTTAAAAAAAGGTAATTTGATTCCCGGGACAAAACTGATTAAGGCTACTGCTACTGAAAAAATACCTAATTTATTGCAAAAAAAAAGTTTTGGCCCGAGTATATAGGAGATAAAAAAAATTTTGAACTACCCGGGCCACCCGGGCCACCCGGGCCAAACTAAAAAATAGATTCTACGCGTAGCGGTTCTATGGCCCGGGGTAAATATTATTAACCCGGGCACCCCGGGACACATATCAGGAGACTTAAAGTCCCTCCTCATTAAGAATTTTTGCAGCCTCTTCTTCAGAACACTCTTGGTATTCTTCGGAACTTCCCAAATTCCTCAAGTTCCCCAAGTTCCCCAAGTTCTCAGATTCTCTAGTATTATGTTGGATGGAGAGAATTTGGAGAGCGTGAAGATTATTAGACTGTTGTTTCCCGTCATCTATAATATTAAGTGAGTGGTCACTATCCTCCTTGAACGCACGATCTAACTGTTTAATATTTTTCACGCTCTCCAAATTCTCTCCGTCTAAATCTATATTAGAGTCTCTGGGAACTTGGGGAACTTGGTGAACTTGACAGACTTGAGATATTTGAAGAGTTTGCAAGTCTCAAGCGTTCCTGTTCTTCTCTGGCTTTTGCAAGCCTTTCCTTTTCCTGTCGTACTTTCTCTTCACGCTCAAGTCTTAATCTTTCTCTTTCTTGCTTCTCTTTCTCTTCACGCTCAAGCCGTAATTTTTCTTCAGCTTCGCGAATACGCCTTTCCATTTCTTCCATTTCAAACATTCTTGTTGCAGTTGAAAGGTCTTCTTTTTCAGCTATAGCTTTAATCATTATCTTCTTTTGTGCAGATTCTTCAAGGTCAGCAAAAGTTTTGATATCTTCCATAGTTCCTTTTATCTTACCATCCAGCAGGTCATTAACCTTAATACCTGTAACTGACACTATTTTATCAACAGCAAGACTAAAAAGAAAAAAGGAATTACAAGAAGCAAAGGAAAAGCTGAATCTGTTCGTTCTATTTATCAGCTAATTTATTCTTTTTTCAATAAATTTTTTATAGAATCAAACACTGCCGTTTTTCCGTTTGTAATGAATGACAGAAACATGCCCGTAATTAAGGACTTCATGCAACTACTGTGTAGCTGGGAGTTACATTTACATTGTCAGATGTTTCATCAGCATAAAAATCTGAAAAATACTGAGTACTCATTACTTCAAGACTGTCATTTCCCCATGGTATTTCCTGTCCCATAATAGTCCTGACTTTTACATAGCCTGTGTCATTAACCTTCGCCAATAGCAGATTATTATACCTACCTCTGTATTTTTCAGGCCATTCATATGGATCATTATTTGCAGTCAAATAGACAAAGAAAGACACATTTTCTCCTCCTTTTAGATTATCGCTTAAGTAGATATAAGTATTATATTTCGGATTTGAGGCATACTTAGTGTAGTCTCCATAAGGGGTAGAATAAACATCAGACATATTTTCAACAGGAAACAACATTGGACTTCCATTGTTTATAGGATCAAAAATATCAAAGTAATCTGCAACAAAACAACCACCATACGAGATATCCTCGAGCCTTGTCTCGTTGGTTCTGAATCCAAGCATGTGACCTTTGTCGGTTTCTGCAATGAAAGTTACCCAGTTCCCCATTATTTCTTTATTATCAAGTGTTTCACTTATATTTTCAAAATAAGGACCTATACGATCTTGTTCAGGTTTGTGCATGATTTTAAGTAGAAACCTCTGGATAAAATCAGGTTTCTGCGTAAAGGGAGTAAAAAATTTACCTTCCTTAGATGCAGGGATAGGAACCATTATCACAGTCGTTCCACTCACTTCCTTTCCAGAAAGTCCTGTAACTTTGATATCATACTCAAAATAGTATCTCTCAACAGGCTCCCTGTTAAGGTACGTACCCGTGTTTATGGCATAAACAACATAGAAAAATAGTACGCTTGTAACCAAAAGGGTAAAAAAGATAGGAATGAGCAATAGATTTTTTCTTGTCACGCTTATCCAACCTTATATTTTTTATAAAATATAATAATTATTTCACTAATATTTTATGAGTTCTGTATTGTGCTTACTTTTTTCAATAGAGCGCCTATTGTGATCAATATAAGATTAAAATCAGATCCAAAAATATCTGGACAATAAAACATTCCTTCTTGTCGAGCAGGAGCCTGATGTTGCTCAAGAGTGTTATTCATAGTTGATTTTTGAGCCTTTGTAGGATAGATTCTATACCGAAACACTTTTAACATTTATTTCACCTTTTGAGTTTCAATATACACTTTTACAGTTTCTTTTTCCCACCATTAAAATGGTGGGGATTAGCCCTTAATTGCTCTTAATTGTTCTTTTTCCTTTTTTATTTTGATCATTTTCCTGATCTCATTTTCCGAGATCCCTGTAATTAAAGATATTTCAGGCACAGAAGCACCTTCTTTATGCATCTCTTGAAATTTCTTAACTTTCCCAATTATAATACCTGAAATTCCCTGGACATGGGACACTCTCTGTCTGTTTAAGATCATTCTATACACTTCAGAAGGAGTTTTATTTCTTGGTGCATCTACTTTTGTGCCATACTCACGGTGAATAGCGTTAAGTGCCTCTCTTCCTGTTTTGGTGTAATAGCTTTTGGCATCTTTTGAGTACCTTCTGAAGCGGTTACGAGCTCCTTTCATATCACAGCAAAAAGAAACGTTTATTCCTGTTTCTTGGCTGATCTGTGTCCCTGTTTTTCCTGAAGCGACAAGTTTTGTGAGTATTTTAAAAATCTCTAACTGGTAGTCATTTAAACTCAGGGCTTCAACAGGCTTGCCACCTAAATATAACTTGTAGGCTGCGAGTATTGCTCTCTGGTCAGTAATAGATAGATGAATCTTGCACGGTGAATCCATTTTTTTCCAACTCCCCCGAAAATATTAAAAAGAATTTAAAATTAATGTAAAGTTATCTGCAATTGTAATGTACGTCTAAAACTTTTCTCCAATCATCCTCAGTCATAGGTGTATGATAACGAAAGCCATTCCAGAGCTTTGGACCAATGTACTTGTATTTGTAAACTTCATTCACAGATCCTTTATACTCAGGCTTTCCTGTATAACATAAACTTTTCATAGCTGCTTTAAACGCTTCATTTGACACGTAACAAGTATTTTCAAAGTCAAAATTTATTCCTATATGCTTACAAGCCTGGAAGAAGTGCTCGCATTGATGTTTTAATCCATAACTTGTGTGCTCTTTTTCGTATGTTTTAGCGTATGTAAAGTAATTTCTAATGAAAAATTCAGCCATTTTAAAGCATTTTTTGTCATATTCAGACAAATTTTCAAAGCATTTTTCGGCATAAGAGTCCATGTTTTTTTCACCATACCCATTTTTCTAACTTGTTTTTAAGACCTTATACCACCACACACCGTTTTTATCCCCTACAAATGAACTATTTAGTATTTACCATTCAGCACCTTACCCTTACTCTTTTTCTGCACTTTTCTAAACGCTCTAACTTCAACGCCTGCATATTCCCGCCCAATATAAATAGTACCATTAGGGGAAACTACAGGATTCTTGCCTTTATTAGTTCCGCGCTCTTGCAACACTGGCAACCAAACACTTGTATCCAGGGTTACAAATTCGCCTGTGTAATCTTCGTTTTCCAAAAATACCACTTCCATTTTATTGGAGTTTTCACTCCCATATATTATATACGCTTTATAAGTATTTAAACTTATCGGTTTTAGGTTAAATATTTAGTGATCTAAGATAAAACAACGCTGAGGGTTGAAGGACAAACTTAAAGAATCACAGAAACAAAGAGAGAATAATTAAGTGAAAAATTTCTTTACGTTTGCCAGGGGTATCTGCAGGAAAGTTGCCCTGACTCCTAAGAAGTAAACACAAAGACAGGACTAGAACGGATCAAAAACGGATAGCTATCCGAAACTTACTTTTTCTTAGTTTAAATTACTTACAAATAAGAAATCAAGAACAGTAAGACTATTATTTATTATTACTACTTACTATACTACTATTCTATTATTATCTATCTTTTGTGTTTATCTTATTAAAACGGACAGAACGGACTAAAAACGGACTGAAAACGGACTGACTTTCGATAGCAAGACCCAGAAAAACGGACAAAACGGACTAACTTTCATGTTCAAAATTATGTAGAAATTATTTTGAAATTTTGAAGAAATTTTCTAAAACACAAAATTTTTTCTAAAATATTTCTTGATTAAATTTCAGTCCGTTTTGTCCGTTCAGTCCGTTTTCGTGGATGCTGATAGCGAAAACTAGTCCGTTTTTAGTCCGTTTTGAAGTCCGTTTTTCGGACTATTACAGAATTTAAGAATTTTAGTGTTTAAAAAAGTCTTGAGTTTTGTGTTGGATTTAAAATTATTTTTTTTTTCTTTGGATTTTCAGAAGAACTTTCTACAAAATTTTGTAACTTTAACTTTCAATTTTTTTGAAGTTTTTTTGAAGAAAATCTTGAAACAAAAAAATTTTCTAAAATATTTCTTGATTAAATTTCAGTCCGTTTTGTCCGTTCAGTCCGTTTTCGTGGATGCTGATAGCGAAAACTAGTCCGTTTTTAGTCCGTTTTGAAGTCCGTTTTTCGGACTTTATGGATTTTATAGTTTTGGAGAGAAATAAAAAAAAAAAATAATTAAAATAATTTTTAACACGCACTAACAGATATCTCTCCACGCTCTGCCATTCTTTTCATCAAGAATTTTGAGATTCCATAGCAATCTTTAATAGCGTAGAAGCTATGGTTGAGTTAAAAATATTTTAAACTCGTCACTTGTACTTAATAAGCGCTCTTTAATTTCCCCTGTTATTATATTTTTGTAAACTATTTCTCCATTTTCCACTACAGGTTTCCAAATCTCATAATCTTTCCTATCAATCATCTCTTTTGTGTAAAGATTACGGTTATAGGTACACTTTTTTTTATACTCTGCTTCATATTCATTTAATGTTTTTGTATCTGCTTTAAGAGCTTTAGGAGCCCTGGGTTTGTACCTAGGCTTCCTAATCTCCCTATCATCTGTGTTTGAAAGTTCTTCTGGACCTGTGTAAGCAAATTCTTCTGAATTCGGTAATTTTATTTTAAATACATCTGCCTTAACACCGTTTATTATTTTTTTAAATTTAAATACTCGTACAGGTTTTTTTTTGCTGTGTAAGTGATAGAGAAGAATTTCTTCAGCCTTCCATCTTATTTCACAGGCTTTGTAGTTGTAATTATACTTTTTTATCACTTCTTCTAACTCTTCTGGAAGGATGTATATAACACCTTCTTTTTCGTCTACAGTTCCGCATACCTTGTGTGTTGTGTGTTCATTGTTTTCATCAAACAGTTTTCTGTTAGCTGTAAACCATGAATAGAAAGCATTTAAGGCTCTTATATGATCAGGAATAAATTCATTTGATTTAATAAGGTTTTCTGTGTAGTAGTAGTTTACGACATCGAAAGGATCTTTTTGTGTTATTCCTATGTCTGCAAACACTGACTCAAGTAGAAACCCTGCTGTTGCTATCGTTGCGTAGAATCTTTTAGCTCTTGAGTCTGTGTTTTCAGTACCATTGTTGCTTTCGGGTGTTTCAAAGCAGCTTAAGTAGTTGCTGTATATATCTTTTATTTTGTCCTTATTATCAAATATTTCTTTTATAAGTAAATCCTTCACATGACCGTAGTTTCCTCTTATACTTTCTTCAATTTTCCTAATTGTATCGTCAGATAGGTGCTCAGTTACACCTTCTCTAAGCGGTATCACTCGTACTAACTCGCCTGTCTTTGCATTTGAAGGAAGTATGGGGTCTTCGCCTGTTGTTAAGGCTACGGTGCGCCACGTTTTTGGCATTTCGTAACCATGGTTTTTATTACTTGTGCCTCTACCTATCCCGTTAGCTATCATATACACAAGTTTTCTAATTTCTTCTAAATTGTTACTAGTTTCATCAATAAATGTTGGAAGATCAGTGTTGAATCCTACAAAAGCTTCTATTCCTTTTGACGTAGACCTGGCATTAAGCATAAGACTTGCATCACCTGAAGGTATCCCGAACATTGAAGCACATGCTTCATGTGAAAGTGTTTTCAATACACCTGAGCTTGCTTGTTGTTCTAAGATAAAGGATTGTGTACCTAAAATTCCAAGAATTAAGGGTGCACAGGCGGCATAGAATTTGAAGCGCACCGCGTCATACTTCAATAGAATTTCTGCACCGTCTACCCATCCTTCAAGAGTACCTTTTTTCGTGTACAGGTCTGCTATGTTGCTATCAAGCTGCTTTATTGACATTACACCTTCTTTTGTGTACCCTGTATCCCCTACTACAAATAATGAATTGTTCTGTTTCCATCCAGATCTAGAGGCTGTAATTTCTTCAGGCAGACTTAAAGCACTATTCTGTATGTAAGCGTCAAAGAGGTTTTCAATGTCAAGTACTACAGATTCTTTAAAGAGCATTCCATCTTTGATAAGGCTTAAAGCTCCTGTTCTTGTGAGTAGATCTTCACCGGATTTCCAGAAAACTTTTTCTCTTTTCTTAACATCAGTAATACAGAGCTTATATAGTATCTCTCCTGTGTCTACGTTATCCCCTATAGCAATAATTTTACAAGGAGTAGAGCTTATTCGTACTTCGTTTAATTCTTGTAGGTTATCCTTAGAAGGTACTTTTTTAAAGATTCCTTCAGAAGTGATTTTGTAAGGAAATAAATCGACATAGACTTCAGATTCCTTGGCATCCCCTTTAAAAACATCTTTTCTGTTTCTAAGTCCCACTCTTATTGTTCTTTGTCCGTATGTTACGTTTTCACCGTCAAGATACCCTGCATTACGGTCCCATTTTTCAGGTCTGAATAGTTTAGATTGCCTGAATATTCTGTCTATCTGCTCTTCTTTCTGTGTGTAGAATATTAATTCACTAACAAGAGCCATGTCTGCACTGCTATGGTCATTACCGTAATCTTTTATGTCCCCATTGAAAAATAACTTCCTGAATTTTGTTGCAGTACTTAAAGTTTTAGAGTTTGCGAGCCTGTCTATAATTTCCTGATCAGTTAATTCTACGGGAGTAACCGGAAGTTTTGACTCGATTTGTGCTATGGCTTGCTTAAAGTACCTTGCTCTAAATTCAGTAAGAGCTTCCTGCACGTTGTTTACCGTGCTAGGTGCGTCTTTCAGTTTGTGACCTGTTACAGACAGGAAGTGATTCTTTTTGTAGGTTTCAAAATCTCCTTTATGGATCTCTTCCCCGTCTGGGAAAGTTCCAAAGCAGAAAGCTCTCAAGCCTTTACCTGATGGAGAAAGTTCAGCATATGTTTTTAGATTTTTGATTTCGTTGAATTTGTTTTCGTCTCTGTTGTCCTCTGCGTCAATAGCTTGGTCTATATCTACACCTACTATTCCAGACTCTTCTGTGAGTGCAAAGTTCAACCCTTTTGCAGATTTGTGTTTTTTTAGACATGTTAAGGCATCTTCGAAAGTCATCCATGTTTCAGGGTCGCTAATGCTTGCCTCTGCATACACGAGTACATTTGTATCTTTGTTGTAATGTTCGGAGAACGGGACTTTCTTTTCTTTCCCGCCTTTTGTGTCTGGTTTTCTTGTTTCCCACACTACCCATTGCTTAAGCTGTTTAAGCTCTACAGGGATATTCTCCGCTATAACTTTTAAGTATTTAGAAGCCATTTTTTCCATCCCCTAAATTAAAAATTGAGTGCAGCATCTCAACTCTTGAATAATTCTTAACTTTCCCCAATGCCGCAACTTGAGTAAAGCGTGAGCTTACGCGCTTGTTAAATTTATTAAAAGAAGTCGATACAGGCTGTTTTTCTAAGCCGAAAATGTTAAATACATTACCGTCAGTATTATATAGTAAGGAGTTCATTTTTATCTTACCACCTAGTTTCGTTTTGGAATTAGTTGGTTCCAAGTTCTGCAGGGTCGTGGTTGCCAAACTTTGACTCTGCAGGACTTTTGCGCTATACTGTTTTACTGTTTTCTCCTAATATTAAACGCTTCTTCAATGATCATCGCGTAAAATGCAGAGGCAGACATGCTTGGATTTTTCATAGCCATGAGTTGCATGTCTGTTTCGCAGTCAATGTAAACCATTCTTCCAACCTTCTTATTTGAAATCAGTTCAGCCATTCTGTACACCTTCTAAAATGTTTCTAATCTTTGTTTCTTAATTATTTAAATATCGTCTTTCTTAGTATTTAAACCTTTCTAAAATTTATGTACATTGTGCCTTTTCGCCATATAAACCTTACCCTTTTCTTATATACCAATATGCCCTAACATCATTCTGAATAATCTTAAACACATATATTAATTTTCAGCATGTACAGACATTGAGATTGTTTTACTACGTGCGGCACTTTTCGAGGGTTTGCATATAAAAGAATACTTTCAGTTAGGTGAAAGTATATATTCAAGAATATTTTTACTGTAAACCTTTCTTTATTTCACAAAGGTCTACATTCGTGCGCCTAGTCAGGGCAAAAAGTAAAAAGAGAAAGCAAGCAGTCACAATAATTCAATCAGTTATCTTCATTATTTTGATCATCTGCTCTTTAAACCGTGTCTCACTTTCATTTTTCGGCTTTAATTCTTTTACGAAGTTTATAATGTCTTGCTTTATTGCTTCATTACGTTCTTTTTCTGGAAGTGTTTGTAATTGCAGTTGCCTTAACTCTGATTTTACGTTCATTAGTTCCAAACCATCCACGAAATACTTTTCAGCAAGTGCCTTAAGCCTCTGGTTCTCGTCTTTGAGGTTCTGCCACTCAGGAGAACTTACTATGTCAAGTGATTTTTCGATTGTTAAATAAGGAGCATACTTCATGTACTCTTGTTTAAGTGCATTAGGATCTGCCCTGAAATAAGCGTCATGGGTTGCGTCTACTTGGTGCCCTAACCAGTAGTCAACTAGATACATTTGAGCACCATTAGCAAGTAATGTACTGCTTGTAAATTTCCTTATGTTATGACTCCTTACCTTTCGCCATTCTCCCTTTTCATGTGATTTACTTGCACGTTCGTTTAATTCTCTGTAGATCTTTTGAATACTACGCGGTTTAAGTTTTCTCATCTCTTCAGCTTTCTTTCTGTCTGTAGGGTTAGAACTATCTTTTAATTTTAAGTACTCAGATGGGATATAACGCCTAATAAATAAATATCCTGTTGGTTTTTCTTCTTTATCTAGTACAAATCTTTGTTTTAATAATTGTTCTTGCCTTACAGGGTCTTTTTTATCTGATGTCCTACAACGCCATGCAATATAATCTAAAATCGCTTGCGACGCTTCTGGTGTCAAAAACGTGTAAAATTCATAACCGACCTTTTCACGTATTAAGTGGAGCGTTGTAAAACCGTCTTCTTTGTTATAACCTTTTAAGAAATCCTCAACTTTTAAATTTGAGATTTCGTTAACAGCTAACCCACTAGCTACGCCACATAGCACAAGTGCTTTTTCTAATACATCTGCACCAGATAGCACTTCTCTGATATCATCTTTAGTAGGGATCTCTCTGTGTTTTAGCAATGGTCTTGCTTTTGTTGCAGACCTGGGCATGACAGGGATTTCTATGCCGTAGAATTTATAGAAACTTCGAACTCCTGTGAGTCGCCCTTTAATACTCATGGGAGCAGCGCCAGATTCTTCTAGGTATTCACGAAAGTCAATAAGGTAAGACATAATGTTTCTTTCTCTCATCAAAAGACCTGCTCTTATTTCTGCTTCCGCTTCGGTTAATAATTCGTAAGGAGTTTTTTGCAGAAATTCAGTGTATGCCCTCATATCGTCAACGTAGATTGCTCTTGTTGTTTTCTTTGCTCCTATACCGGATAGCCATCTTTTTATAATATTATCCTCAATTAGATATTTGTACTCCAATTTAATTCACATCCCCTTTCTAAGTAGTAATAAGGTTACCGATATATACTCTTTCTCTGGAACAGGTTGACAGGGACACAGGTTCGGCTTCTTCCCTGCTGATTTTCACCTATTTCACCCTCGGGGCTATAGGTATGTGGTTTATCTCCCTTGAGTGGGGAGATAAGATCCCTGTGCTCGGAGCAATTGCTCTAGGCTGCGGAACCCTTGTACTTGCTGCGTGGTGCATTTTGCAGAAAAGAGGTATCAGAGGGACTGTTTGAACATAGAGTCCCGATTCTTTGATTTTTACTGAGTCTCCTGTTTCGAGATCAACCTATATTTCCATCTTGGAACTGCTTTGAGCAGGCTTCTCTGATTCGCAAATTCTCTAGTTTTTTTGATCTGACAGTTTGCAAAGTAAGGCAAACTTATTTATTATTTTTATACTATATTGTGATGTTACGAAAAGCTATATTGTACTCTCTGAACTTTTTAAGATTTTATATAATTTCTAACACTGGCAGTGTCACCAGTCTACTAATATTTTCCAAGGAGTTGAGGGTTTCGTGAATAAGCAAAAGGTCATACTGATACTATTATTAATTCTTCCTCTCCTTTTTGTACTGTATCTCTACAGCCCTTTTTTAATAATGGGTTTGATTGATAGCTCCTGGTACTATACTGAGGAGAAAGTTGATATCGGGTCTTTTGACTACAGTTCCGTACTTACAAAAGCGGAGAAAGCTGGTTATGAGGTGGAAGGCTCCTGGCCCTGGCCCGGAAGTTTTTCGGGCTTTGATCCCGGTGATGTCCCGGAAGTCCGGGAAAGTTTCGGAGGTGCTGCTCGTGTGCAGGATATAAGGTTCAATTATAATAGTAACTCCGAGCTAACGGTTTTCATTTGTGAAGACGAATCGGAAGCCAGAACCTATGTGGCGATTTCGAACTTCAGCCACTCCGACCCCGGATCTCCCTTACAGATATCGGAATTTCCGGATGACTCATGGATGCTTGAAAAATTCGGGCTTCTCTTCAGCCTGGATGATGAAGCTTCGGAAAATTATCTTGGGGCTCTGAAAAAAGCAGCACAAAACCAGACCTGGAACGCTGAAATACAGGTGAATGAATCTCCGGATTTTCCGGGCGTATATGCCTATCTCATGGAAAGCAGTGACTATTCCAGTTACAGTTCACCTATGGGTATTTATGCGTACTCCACAGCAGGCTCAGACATAGAAGAAGTTTTTCTTAAGGACGGAAACCGGCTGGGTTCGGTAAGATATTTTGTCCCGGAGGCGAGGATAATGACTTATAATAATGGGAACAGGTACATAGTTGACCTCGATGCCTCTGGGAAGGTCAGACTAGAAATCATAATGCCTGCAGGAAGCAGTGGAGAAACTATACCTGAAGAAGAATACAGGACAGTTTTCAGGGAAATGTTTGAAGAACTGGGGCTTTCTTCTGAAGCTGTGGATAGATTTAACTTTTTTGCAAGCTCTTCAAGGGTGTGGTGAAGCTGCCTGAGTTTAAGTAATTTTTTTCTTTAAGTTTTATTATTTTTCATGTAATTTTTATTATTTTTCCTTTAATTTTTTATTATTTCTCCTTCTCTGCTTCCAGAGCTTTTTGCCTTCTCACGAACCTTGCTCCCATCTCAAAGGCTTTCTGACAGTCCTGTGGGAAAACTTCTTTTTGCCTTTTTGCCTTCTCTTCGGGATTGAAGATTGATGAGAGGTACTTTGAATAATCATCAAACTGGTATGTGTCGGTACTCCATAATGATTCAGAATATCCGAAAATTCTTGTTGCAAGCCTTTCGTTCAGTTCAAAAACCTTATCAAGACAAAACATATCAAAGTTTTCTTCCTTGATATTCATGGTGTAGATGAAACCAACCGGGATATTTTTCGGATAAAATGTCTGAACATCAACTGAGTAAGTAATATACGGGAATATATAGCGTTCCATGAAGGATCTCATTTCTCCCGTTAAGTTCCCGAGATATATTGGCGATCCGAGGATTACCGCATCGGCTTCTTCCAGCCTTTCAAGCACAGGGGTCAGTTCATCTTTAATCGCGCATCTTGCAAGGCTTTTTCCATCTTTTAATTTGCAGGCAAAGCAGCTTGTGCACCCTTTGAACTCAAGGTCATAGAGATGGACAATTTCTGTTTCTGCGCCTTCTGATGCTGCACCTTCAAGAGCTTTCTCCAGCAGGGTCGCTGTGTTCCAGTTTTTCCTTGGGCTTCCGTTTATTGCCATTACTTTCATATTTTACCTCCAAACGTTCCGTTTTCATATAAATCTCCAAACAGGATAATATTTGCTGTCTATAAAATAGAAATTTTATTTCCGATACGGCTATCACAATCGCTATAAAAAAGAACTGAAGTGCTTTGAATCCTCCAGACATATATCAGATAGAAATATCAGATAGAATTCCGAATAAGTTAGGCAAGAAAATCTGATCATGAAAAAAAATGGGAAGAAAAATAAAAGGTGTTTCAGAATTATGCAAAATTAGGAAAAGTACGGGGTATTTGCGGCTTTGAAAGCCGTTACCCCTATTCTGCACCTGTTAAGGTTTATGCATTATTTTCAGTGCTTAGGCATAATTCTTAACACTTATGCATTGTGTGCAGGTGCGAAAGTGTTTCCTGGAAATGACGCTACCGGTCTGGGCAGGTCAATATCCAGGGCTTCTTTCAGGACTTCTTCGATGGTCTCTACAGGTATGAACTTAAGTTCGTTTCTGACATCCTCAGGCACATCCTCAAGATCCCTTTCGTTCTCTTTCGGCAAGATTACCTTCTTTATGCCTGCCCTATGGGCTGCAAGGACTTTCTCTTTTATGCCGCCAACAGGCAGTACGGCGCCGCTTAGCGTTACCTCTCCTGTCATGGCAAGTTTCGGGTCAACCGCTTTGCCCGTAATCAGGGATGTCAGAGCCGTGAAAAGGGTCACACCAGCAGATGGACCATCTTTTGGGGTTGCACCTGAAGGCACGTGGATGTGGATGTCGCTTGAAGTAAAGTCAAAGCTGTTTACAGTGTTTGCAAGCCTTGACCTTACAAGGCTCAGAGATATCTTTGCCGATTCTTTCATAACATCCCCAAGCTGCCCTGTAAGCGTAAGCTTTCCAGTGCCTGGCATAAACGTGCCTTCTATGAAGAGAATATCTCCTCCTACAGGTGTCCAGGCAAGTCCTGTAACCACGCCGGGTACATTCTCTTTTCTGGCTTCTTCCTGCCGAATTATCTCTTTTCCGAGGATTTCTTTAAGCATATCCACCCTTACAACGTAAGGAAGGTCGGCTTTGCCTGAAACGATCTTTTCGGATACGAATCTTGCAATCTTAGCAAGTTGTTTTTTAAGCCCACGAACGCCTGCTTCTCGGGTGTACCTATCAATAATTACCTTCAGAGCTTCATCCTCGATTTTGAGTTTTTCCGCATCAAGACCATGTTCCTCCAGGATATAGGGAAGCAGATGGGCTTTTGCGATAGCGAGCTTCTCATTCTTTGTATACCCTGAGATCTCAATCGTCTCCATTCTGTCCAGAAGCGGCCATGGGATACTTGCCATAGAGTTGGCAGTAGCTATGAACAGCACATCCGACAGGTCGTATGGAACTTCCAGATAATGATCTGAGAAGGTGCTATTCTGTTCAGGGTCAAGGACTTCGAGAAGGGCACTTGCCGGGTCTCCAGAGTAAGAAGCTGAAAGCTTATCAACCTCATCAAGGATAAATACCGGATTTTTGGTGCCTGCTTTTCTCATGCCCTGAATAATCCTTCCTGGAAGAGCTCCTATATATGTCCGCCTGTGACCACGGATTTCGGCTTCATCTTTGACGCCTCCGAGGCTGACCCGCACGTATTTCCTGCCCAGGGCATCAGCAATGCTTTTTCCAAGGCTTGTTTTCCCGGTTCCTGGAGGACCAACAAGAAGTAGAATTGAGCCCTGCTTCTCCTTTTTCAGTTTCATTACTGCCAGGTGCTGGATTATTCTCTCCTTGACCTTTTCAAGTCCGTAGTGGTTGCTCTCAAGCACACGCCGGGCTTCGGCAATGTCAATGCTCTTTTTCTCTTCGGTTACCCAGGGAAGGTCGAGCAAGAGGTCGAGGTAATTCCTTATAATATTGGCTTCAGGATTGTGATTGCCTCCAGTTTCGAGTTTCTTCAGCTCGGACAGAGCCTTCTTTTTTACCTCATCAGGCATCTTTGAGTTCTCAATCCTTTCCCTGTATGCGGCATCACCTGATGCTGAATCATCTCCTTCATTGAGTTCTTCCTGAATAATCTTCAGCTGCTCGCGGAGCATTGCTTCTCTGTTCGACTTGCTTATTCTGTCGGTAACTTTTTTTGCCATTTCGATCTGGAAGTTAACATTTTCTTTATGCTTTGTCAGAATGTGGAGGAACAAAAGATACCGTTCACGAACTGAAGCTAGCTCCAGAAGCCTCTGTTTTTCAGCAAGTTTCACAGGTATGTACGGCATGACAAAGCCTATTATCTGGTCAATGGATTCCATCTTCTCAATGGGGCGGGTAAACTGCTCCGAACCCTGGAACTTCTTGCTTATTTCGTAAATTGTCTCCTTTATGCTTGCCATAACTTCGGCTTCAGTGTCTTCATCGAAGTCAGGCACATCATAGACAGGACTGTATGTCGCATAAAACAGCCCATCTCTTCTATATATAGAGACTGCTTCTACTCTCTGAATAGCCTTTGCGACAACAAGATATCCGTCATCAGCAGGCTGTATAAATGTGATTTTAAGTAAATTTCCTATTTTATACAAGCTGTCTTCGGACAGGTCCGAAGCTTTTGTGCCGCTTTTTACTGTCAGCCCAATGGCACTCACGGATTCGGCATTTTTCATCTCATTTAGCAGGATTTCGCCGGTAACTTTGTCAGCCATGAGTTTTGTCCGGCTTTTAGGGTAAACCACTATTCCAAAAAGGGGTACTACCAGTTTCTCTCGGTTTTCTCTAGTTTGCTCTGAATACATCGTCAATCGTCTCAATTATTATCTCAAATATTTAGTTTCAATTTACCTAACTTTTTTTGCGGACAAAAAAAATTACCTTATCTTTCCAAGAATTTTGATAAGCATGTCCATCTCTTTCTCATCCAGCGAATTTGCTATCCTCTCGATAACCTGTGATAAAGCGTGCTCCTCAGCATGGGCTACAGCATGCCCTTTCTCTGTAAGACGGATGTAAAAAATTCTACCATCGTCCTTGGATCTCTCCTTATAGACACACTCCATTTTGACAAACTTGTTAATCATCTCGGTAATGGTGGGCTTTGAGTTGCTTGTGATCTTAGCAAGCTTGCTAAATGTTACTTCTTCGTTTTCATCTATGGCTCTTAAATATTCGATCTGCTTGAGCGTAAGATCCGATAACCCACACTCTGAGAAGATTTGAGAAGAGCATTCGCTTTTAATTTTGATCAATTTTTCAAAAATTATGAACAAATGCTCTTTTTTCTCCCTCATCTCGATCTGATTTATTAGTTAGGATTTACCTAATTATATAATTTTCGGTCAAACCTCTTTAGCCAGAACTTCTGCACTCAATAAACCGCGCATCGAAATGTTGCTCAGGGTTTTCGCTCTTTCACCAAGATCAAAAAACAAATTTACACACAGTATACAAAACATCGACTCTTAACTTTACAGTAAACTCATGATACTAACGTTTGATACTTTCTGAATATAATTTTTTATGTACATCACTTTTTTATACATTCATGAGTTTTATTATATATACTTTATTTAAAGGTGGTATTTAACTTGGGGCATATGTATACTTATGGGGAAGATAAACGGACAAAATTAGTGGGAATTGTGAAATCAAAATATTCGTACTGTGTTAATTGTTTTAAAACTTTAGAATATGCGGGAAAAAGGAGCACATTCTGTCCAGAATGTCGTGAAATTGAGAAAGAGAAGGGGCAAAAAGTTGTAGCTCTGGCGTTCCTGTTATCTCTTGTGCCAGGATGGGGATATGTGTACGTTTCGGAAGATAAAAAAGCACTGGTTACATCTATATGTACGGTTGCAATGCTCTTTGTTCCTGTAATTGGGTGGCTTTTATCGTTCATTATATATCTTTTTTCTATTGGAAACACAGTCATGACGGCACAATTAATTAATGAAGTTCAAAAGCAAGCTTGAACACTTATATTTTTTCGGAAAAACTATAACGGGATAGGGGATTTTTCTCAAGAAAATATCCCATGATATTCTTTTTAAATTAACATCCCTCCAGTTCAAAAAACGGAAAATTTACAGAGAATTAGGCAGACTGCCTTTTTTAAAAGGTTTAAGCTTAAAACTCAATTTCTTCTCCATCGATTAATAAACTTTTAACTACTGCATTTCCGTATTTATCGATGATAACTTTTGCATCAATCTGTTTTCGTCCTGTCTGCTGTTCTATCTCGATTTCGATTCCCCTGCCTTCAGGAACGAAATAGCTTTCAATGCCGTAATCTACTCTGAGTTCCTTAATGGTGTTCTCTTCTGCTTCCCAGTCATATGTGATATCTTTTACCTTACCTTTGATGTAAAGTTCATTCTTTGGTGGGGTTGTGTAGATTTTTTTAGGTATGCCATACCCATTTTCCAGTTTCAGTGACAGATATACAGGATCACTGTAGTAGAAATAGGAATTCTCAGCCTCAATCCTTTCCATATCCAGGGTACTGATCTCATAATTAAGGGTGACGTAGTCTCCCCTGAAAAGGTCCCTTGGATCTACAGGCAGGGTTTTGAGCAAAACTTCAGTGCCGGTCCTGAGGGTGTATTCTTTATAAGCAATAAAGCCTGAGAAAATCAGGAGCCAGAAAATAAGGGTTAAATAAAGGATTTTCTTCTGGTTCATCCGCATATTCTCAATGTATCTTTTATGATTCTACAGTTTCTGGCGCTCAAACTGAAGCTTTTTATTGTTCCACTCCCGCAAACTTGCAGCCATGCTCATGCCTGTTTGGAAATCTTTAAGCTTTGATCGGAACGGTTTTAATAGCAGGACTGCCAGGAAAGAATCCCTAAAAAAACATGAATTACGGGAACAATCTCTTTGTCTTTTGACACCCAGAATCTAAAAGTCTGTATAAATATTAGAAGGAGAACAGCTTGTAGCCCCACGAACTTAAACGCTGCTGCAGCATGTTTTACTTTTTCTGACAGCTCATGCAAAATTCCCGTAAAATAGAGGGCAATGCCTGATATAAGGTAAAGACCCAGGATGTTTATCATTTCACGAAGGTCAATTCTCTCATTGTACAGAAGGCTTATCCAGAGGTAAAATGTAAAGAGCAAAGCCCGGCAACTGCAGTACACCTGTAGCCCTAGATAAGTGGAGAAACCCCAAGAAGCCATACCAGTACAAGGGTACTGTTGTTTGCATTGATATTGTAAATCTGGGCAATCAAAAAGAGGCTTGCTCCAAAAAACAGAGCTGAAAGGAAAATCAGGGCAAAACCCAGTTTCGGATATTTCTGATTTTCATATCTCAGGTAATAGCCAGCATAATGTATTCTTACAGTGCTTCCTGCAAGAAGAATTATTCGGAAAATGTCTCCTATCTTTTCCCAGTTGGAAGCTACAAAGAGGAAGCACCAATCCCAAGCAATATTGCTCCTATTATAGAAAAGGCAATAATTTGCTTTTTTGACCTGTGCTCCGCTTGATATTCCTCAAGGTCAGCTCACATTTTTTCGGCCTGAGCTTGGTTAATTGTGCCTTCATCCAGCAGTTTTCGGATCAGGTCCTGGTCAAACATATTAATTCTATATGACTCAACTATATAAATAATATCTCTATGTTTAATCCAGTAATCTCTGTTATTGCCAGAAATTTGCCAGATTATTTTTCACATTCAAATAATTCGCAACATATTATTCCTTGACTTCCTTACGGTTCAGGCTTTACAGACCAGTGTTCAGAAACATTGTTTCAAAATCAGCTTGAATCTAAATTACATACCTTTTCTATCAAGCAATTGAGGTGGTATGAAGATGAATTGTGGAGATTTGAAACTGGGGCAGGTTCTTCGCTGCGAAAGATGTGGTTTTGAGCTTGAGGTTGTAAAAGAATGTGGAGACGTTACCTGCGCCTCAGAAGCCTGCTGTACCGGCGATGTAACATGCTGCGGAGAACCTATGAAACTGAAGCAATAAGCTTAGACAAATTTATGATGTGTAAAAACATTGCGAATGACTGGAAAAAGAGCTTAGTGATAGTTTTCTAGAATATAGGATCGCTAAGCTCATTTTTCTACTGTTTTCCATTATTTTTCTAAGTATTATTCCTCAGAAGATAGCTTTTTCAGTTAAAATATTTTCCCTAAAGTCAGCAGTCACCCTATATAATTTATTATCCTATATAATTTATTATTACTGTAAACTCTCATACCCGTACTGTTCCCTGATCTCAGATTCTTTGAGGACTTTGAGCCCCAATTTATCAAGGATTTCGGAAATCCTGTGCCTATCTTCGCTCTTCATGGATTTCCTGTCAAAATAAGCAAAATCAGCCTTTGATTTTTCAATAGCCTGCCTTATCAGGGCTTCGTCCACGAATTCCAGCTGGTATTTGGGAAAATTATGCCCGAAAGAGATTCCGGTTTCAAGCAGAAGTCCTGTCTGACGTATGGCATAATGCCCGCCTCCGAAACCGAGAGCAGTAGGCACTTTCTCAAGGGAAACTGCAAGGATGGCTTTTGCGGCAACCTCGCCTGCATCAGGATCTTTCCACTGCACCTCGGTGCTTCCAATTTCGGCATAAAGCGATGGAACGGAGAGTTCTGTGGGTCCATGATGGGTTACTTCAAGGGTGACATCATACTTCAGATTTTTTTGTTCAGCCAGGCGCTTCATTTCCATAAGAATAGATTTCATGGCAGCCGGGGAGGAAACCGCAAGGGATTTAGGGCAGCCTCCAAGCCTTGCTTCATCTGAGGGATTTCCTGTGCAATGTACAGTCAGGGAAGAGATTTCTTCTTTACTCCGATGTTTGGATGCAAAAATTATAAGAGAGGCTGGCAGCCCTATGTTCTCGAGTCTTCTGTCGAGCCCGTCCTGAAAAATATGCATCTCTTCGATTTCGATAAGCCTGAATTTTCCATCCCTTGATTCCCAGGCAGCAGAGAATCCAGAATTTTCAGGGAGCTCAAGAATTTCCCACTCCTCAAGGCTAAGGAGATGGGCTTTAATATTCTGGCTGGCAAGGTCGGGAGCAGAGCTGATTATAGTTATTTTTGGAACAGGGTTTTCATGGAGGTTTCTATCTTTTTTAATGGGTTTTTCTGGATTGCTGTTATTTTTCATTTCTGATCAATTCGGGTACTTAATTCGGGTTTTATCACTTTACGCTACCTATAGATTTCGTTAAGATAGATAAAATAAACCCTGAATTTCAGCTCTGGATGTGAAACCTGAAGCGTCTGTGCAAAGCAGTGCTGAAAAGTCAAAAGGGGTAAAACTAGAATGAACTGTGCAAAGCAGTGCTAAAAAGTCAGAAGGGGTAAAACTAGAATGGATAAACTCACTGGATGGGAGTCAGGTAAGAACTGGGTAAAGAAACCTTAAGTGAAAAGTTATGAAGAAGTCTGAAGTCAAAAGTAGTAAGAAAGATTGGCTAAAAAACGAAGAAAACTGATGTCAAAAGCGATAAAAAGCTGATGTCAAAAGCAATAAAAGATTGTCTCTTGAAACTATAGAAAATGGATTTTTAAGAAATTGTTTTGGGCAGATCCCTGCTTTCTGAGGAGCAGAGATCTGTGTTTTTCAGGATAGAAAAGTTTTTCAAATGCTGAAACAGTCTCAGCCAATGTGGATGTACTGATCCACAAGTTTCCTGATTTCTTCGTTCTTGCCGTAGAGCCTCTCACTGAGCTGGTAGTCGTTGTAAGCTTCAAGGCTGCTGATAATTCCGTCAAGCATACCTTCAGTAAATACATCGTATTGCATGAAGATCTCTTTCTTTGCTTTCAGAGCCTGAGCTGACTCATAACAGGACGCAGGCAGGTGTTCTAGCTCGGCAAGCCTGTCTTTGTGTTCCTCTTTGAAGATATTCACATTAATGTAAAGTTTCTTTGAAAGCTCAAGGGCATTCTCCATCTCAAGACCATGGCGGGTACCAACACAAAGTCCGGCAAGGAGGAGATAAATGTTAGCAGAGCCGTCTGCAGCACGGAATTCATATGTCTGTCTGCCGTGGAAATTCTTGAAATCTTCAGAATAGTTCGGGTTTGCAATGGTAATCATTTTGCTTGCATCACCGGTCCATCCAAGAGGTACGCGAATGAGTGCAGAACGGTTTCTGTCTCCCCAACAGATGTTTGTTGGAGCTTCCTGGTGAGGTACAAGGCGCAGGTAGGATGTCGGGATCGTGTTCCCAAAGGCGGTAATTGCTGAAGCGATATCCAGGCAGCCAGCGATTGCTTTCTTTGCAGGATCACTCAGCTTTCCTTCATCGTCAACAGTTGCGGTCTTGCCGTCTTTCATGAGCTTCATGTGGATATGCAGTCCACTGCCTGCCTTTCCAACTGTAATTTTCGGGGAATAACTGACAGTGACTCCATACTGGGCTGCAATCATTCTGAGCATCCACTTTGCAATGAGCAGACGGTCAGCAGCGTCCTCAATATTTGTGGTTTCGAATTCGATTTCATTCTGTTCGTAGTAGTATTTATCGTCAGTGAAATTTCCGACTTCAGAGTGCCCGTATTTTATTAATCCCCCAGCTTCAGCAATAGCGAGCATGGTATCCTTCCTGAGCTGCTCAAATTTTGTGAAAGGTCCTGCCTCATGATATCCTCTCTGATCAACAGCCGGGAAGTCAGTGTCAATCTTGTTTTTGTCGCAAATAACATAATACTCGAGTTCAGCCATTACATTTAACTCGTAGCCTGTCTTCTCCTTAAGGACATCGTGAGCCTTCTTCATGATATTTTCGGCTGAACTTGCAAGAGGATTCCCATCTTTGTCAAAGAATGAGCAGAGTAAGTCAAGGGTCGGGATCTTTTCAAATGGATTTACAAAAGCAGTGCGGTATTTAGGCACGACATAAAGGTCGCTTGAATCAGCTTCAATGTATTTGAATAGGCTGGAACCGTCCACTCTTTCTCCGGTGGAAAGTACTGTATCAAGGTGCTCTTCACTCCTTATGACGAAGTTTAAGGCTTTAAGTCTCCCATCCCCGCCAGCATAACGGAAGTTGAGCATCTTTATGCCATTCTCCCTGATAAACTTCATGATGTCTTCTTTGGTGAATTCATCTGCTGGTTTGTTGAGATACTGTACCAGCTTATTAGGATTCATTTTTATAGATGATGGTTTCATGCTTATCCCTTCTTTTTTACTGCATATTCGGGCGCTAAAATCCTGTTAATTCCGAATAATTTTCAGGCTCACGGGTAGCCACATTGGCTATAATTTTTTAAACTCTTGCCTGCTAGGAAGTAGATAACTTACTGCTGTCTATATAAAGTTTTCCCTTTATTGTTTTTATAAAAGAAATAAAAGAACAGAGATAGCATAGCTCTATTCTTAATTATAAATTATATTGAATGATTAAATTGAGATGCCAGTTAAAGTCCCTTCCGCTGAGGTTTCGTCAGTTAAGGGTTTTGCCTAATAAATATATCATACGAGAACAATATAACCATTAAATAAGTTCAATTCTCAAATTGAAGAAGTGGATGGAGATTTATCTACTTCCCATTTTGAGCCAATTTTATTGCATTGGGAAGATGGAGGAAAAATATGGAGACTTACAGTATTCCTGAGATTGCCAAAGACGTATTCTGTGTTGGGGCAAAAGATTGGAACCGCCGAATGTTTGATGCTTTGATCCCATTGCCTCAGGGCACGAGCTATAACGCTTACCTTGTGAAAGGACAAGAAAAAGTAGCTCTCATAGATACCGTGAACCCAGGTTTCGAAGAGGAGTTCGAAAATAAGATAAATATGGTTTCCAGCCTCGAGAAACTGGACTACCTTATTATGAATCATGCTGAACCAGATCATGCCAATGCTATTCGTTATATCATGGATAGGGCTCCTGCCTCAGTGCTTATTACTACGGAAAGAGGCGTGAAGATGGCAAGCCTGTACCATGAACTTCCTGAGGGTCGGGTTAAGGTCGTTGCCGAAGGAGATACGCTTGACCTGGGAGGCAAAACCCTGCGCTTTATCGAAGCTCCCTGGCTTCACTGGCCTGAAACCATGTTCACATACCTGCCTGAAGACAGGGTACTTTTCCCATGTGATTTCTTCGGGGCTCACACAGCCCAGGGCATTTACGATGAAGACCTGGAAGACCTTATTCCTCTTGCAAAACGCTATTATGGGGAAATAATGATGCCTTTTGGGAAAATGGGAGCAAAGGCTCTTGAAAAAATAAAGGATCTTGATATTGAGATTATTGCCCCGAGCCATGGACCTATTTATAAAAATCCTCAGCGTATACTTGAGCCCTATGCAAAATGGACAGCAGGGGAGACAGAAAATAAAGCCCTTATTGTCTATGTGAGTATGTGGGGTTCCACACAGCTTATGGTCAAAACTATTGCCGAAGTGCTGATGAAAGAAGGTATAGATGTCAGGATTTATGACCTTGCAGTTTCCGATACAGGAGATATCGCAAGGGAACTGGTCGATTCCCGTGCTATTATCCTTGGGGCTCCCACCGTCCTTGCAGGCATGCACCCTCTTGCCGTTTACGGCACTTACCTTGTAAAAGCTCTCAATCCACCTGCAAAGTATGGAGTTATACTCGGGTCCTTTGGCTGGGGCGGAGGAGCTTTGAAACAGGCAGGGGATATTCTTGTTCCTTCAAAGATGGAAGTTGTTGGAACACTTCAGGTGAAGGGCAAGCCTAGAGAAGAAGATTTGAAAAAGATTGAGGATATTGGTCGAGAGCTTGCACAAAAAATGAAAACAACCTGAGAAGTCTCTGCATTCAGACCTTGAGAACCCTTTTTTAGTGTACTTGTAAGGCTCCTTTCATCCGTAAAAGGATTTGATCCAGTTTGGAGACCTTACCAGCCTTTTTTGGCAACTATTTACGGCGCTACATTTAAGGTGGGAATCGAAATTACGATTCTCAACTTATTTTCTTTTTATGCAAATCTGACAAATTAATGGAGAATAGGAACATAAGTTACTGAAGCTCAGGATTACACTTATGCATAAGCTTACTGTAGGCATAATGTCTGTACTAAATTTGTTTCCGGAAACTAAGCCTTTTATTGGGATTAGAGCATTATAAAAGTATTGGGATTTGAGCATTATATAAAAGGGTAGTTTGGAAAGAAAGGTAACATAGACTTGATTATAAACCTTCAGAAAATAATCTTTCTAACAGGTCTATCCAGTTTTTAGATTATCTTTGTCCTGAATCCCAAGTTCTGGACGCAGGGGTTTTTATGAAAGGGGAATCTGAGCTAAAAAAGGAATTGAGTTTGCTGGAGGCTACTCTGGTAGGAATTGGTAATATTTTAGGAGCCGGGATTTATGTACTTATGGGAAAAGCTGCAGGGCTTGCAGGCAATATGGTCTGGTTTTCTTTTCTCTTTGCTGGGGCAGCGGCTGCACTTTCCGCCCTTAGTTATATGGAGCTTTCTTCCATGTATCCCAGAGCTGGAGCAGAGTATGAATTTGTAAAAAGAGCCTTCGGAGAACGCGCTGGCTTATTTATTGGATTGCTCGTTATCTGTTATGTAGTAATAACAGCCTCTGCGATTGCTCTGGGATTCGGCAGGTATTTCAGCAGCCTTTTCGGAATCGAGTATTTATTAGGGATAATATGCCTGTTTATTTTTCTCAGCTTTATTATGGTATATGGGATAAAAGAATCTGCTAGGCTGGCTAGTATTATAAGTCTCATAGAAGTAACTGGGCTTTTAATTGTCATTTACACCGGGTTCCCCTACCTTGGGACGGTAAATTATTTTGAGGCTCCTGATCTGGCAGGAGTCTTTGAGGCTTCAACTCTGATTTTTTTTGCGTTTCTCGGGTTTGAAGATGTTGTGAGATTGTCTCAGGAAACGAAAGAAGCTGAAAAAACTACGCCAAAAGCCCTGCTTATTGCTATATTTTTTACTGTTCTTCTTTATATGTGTGTGGCAGTAACCGCCGTAAGCGTGCTCGATTTTCGTATTCTGGGACTTTCAAATGTTCCGCTTGCTGATGTTGTTGCTGTTTCTCTTGGGAGTGACGCTTTTGTCCTTATGTCCTGGATTGCCCTTTTTTCCACTATGAATACTGTACTTGTGGTTATGCTTGGAGGGTCGAGGATTGTTTATGGCATGGCAGATGCAGGGTCGCTTCCAGAAAGTCTTTCCAGGGTGCATCACAGATACCATACTCCATGGGTCGCAATTTTTGGGGTTGTCTGTTTCTCAGCCCTGTTTGTGCTGCTAGGGGATATTGCAGTTGTTGCAAATATTTCTAATTTCATGATCTTTATTGTCTTTTTCATGGTCAATCTTTCCCTCATAAAGCTTCGTTATACTGACCCCGACAGAAATCGTCCTTATAAAGTACCCCTGAATATCGGGCGTTTTCCCCTGCTCCCGTTTCTTGGTGCCCTCTCTGCAGTATTTCTTTTTTTCCAGCTAAGCCTGGAGGTCATAATTTACGGACTCGTAATCTCTGGAATCGCTCTACTGATAGCACTGCTCAGAACCCGAAAGAAGCATCTGTCCAGTACATATTAAAATTACTTAGAAAATTCATAAATTTGATATCAGTGAAAATGGTTTAATAATAGCTTTCTGATGGAAATACATATATACAGGTCTCTTAACAGTATTTAACTGCTTAATAATGTTTCTATCAGGCTTTAGATTCTTAATATCCTCTTTAAAGGGTAAAATTATCTCTGCATATTTCTGAATTGTCTACGATTTTTAGTTTCTTCTACAGAGTTAAAAAGATTTTTACTGTCTTTAATATAAAAAACCCTTTTAATTAGGCTTTTTTTCACAATATAACGGCTTAAATTAAATACTTAATTAATTAAGCTATTTTTATGCTTTTTATTCATTAACAATTAGTTTTATATACCTCAAATTTTATTTGAATCGTTCTATTTCACGCATTGCTCAAATAATTGATTATAAACCTAATAATCATTACAAATAGTTGAAACACTAAAAATTATTAACCAGTAATTACATGAATTTAAGAACATTTTACATTTAGAGAGGGAGTAAATTTGAGAAGAGAGCATTACGAATTTCCGCTGGAGGATTTCATCTCAAGAGACGAGTTTAACCGAATTAAAAAATTCTCCCGTGACAAAGAAACCCCGTTTTTAATCGTTGACCTGCAGAGAATAGAGCAAAGCTATGATGAACTGGTAGAGCAAATGCCTTTTGCGAAAATTCATTATGCTGTAAAAGCTAACCCCATGGATGAGGTTGTGCTTGCCCTGAAGAATAAAGGTTCGAATTTTGATGTGGCAACAATCTACGAACTTGATCAGCTTCTCAGGCTTGGTGTAGAGCCTGAAAGGATCAGTTACGGCAATACTATCAAAAAGGAGAAGGACATAGCGTATGCATACGAAAAAGGGGTGAGACTTTATGTTACCGATTCTGAGAGCGATTTGAAAAAGCTAGCCAGAAGAGCGCCAGGATCCAGAGTCTTTTTCCGTATCCTTACTGAGAGTGATGGGGCTGACTGGCCTCTCTCAAGAAAATTCGGTTCGCATCCCGATCTTATTTATAAGCTCATTTTGAAAGCTGAAAAACTGGGGCTTGAGCCGTATGGGCTTTCTTTTCATGTTGGCTCCCAGCAAAGGGACATTGGTCAGTGGGACAATGCTATTTCCAAGTGCAAGTACCTTTTTGAGGCAGTGGCTGAAAAGGGCATACATCTGAAGATGATCAACCTTGGTGGAGGCTTTCCTGCAAAATACCAGGCGCGAGCTCATGATCTAGAGACTTATGCACGGGAAATCCGGCGCTTTTTGCATGAAGACTTCGGGGAGGAGCTACCTGAAATTATAATAGAACCCGGGCGCTCTCTTGTCGCCAATGCCGGAATAATCGTAAGTGAAATTGTGATGATCTCCAAGAAAGCCAGATTTAACCAGTACAAATGGGTGTATCTCGATATCGGCAAATTCGGGGGCCTTATAGAAACCCTTGATGAGTGCATCAAATATCCTATCTTCTGCGATAAAAAGGGCTGTGCTGAGGAAGTAATCCTTGCAGGTCCGACCTGCGACAGCATGGATATTCTTTATGAACATTACAAGTATACTTTTCCTCATACAATGCGGGAAGGAAACCGGGTTTATATCTTTACGGCAGGTGCCTATACCCAGAGTTACAGTTCTGTAAGTTTTAACGGCTTTCCCCCTCTAAGGGCTTATCTTACTTGAATAACTATTCAAAGCACTTGATCCAAAAGACTGGAATTTTTAAAGGGTTTATGAGCCCTTTTTATTTTTTCTATTATACCACTTGTTTTTTATGTATGCATTTAATGTATGTATTTATTGTATTGCATTATTTTCCGTTCTTTAAAATTTTAAAGGGTCAAAAAATATCTGCCTATTCGCTAAATTTTAATCAGAAATTATTTTTTAGACAGGTTATAATATATATCTCAAAATAGTATATCAGGGAGTACAGGTTGAGAGTTGTGAGCTTACTCTCAATCTTATGGGGTTGGGATCATCGATAGGAATCCGCGGACTGAAAATGGATTCCTATCATTCTTCTAAACTTGTCATTGAATCTAAAAATCCTTTATTTCTATTTTTAAACAAAAGCCTGTATGACTTTGTCTCAATGGAGGAAAGGATGACTTAGAAAGCCGCTAAGTCTTTAGTTTAGCGCTAATTCACTTATTGATGCCGTCAACAATCAATATTTTAATTCTAATTTAATTTCATGTTTTGATTAAATATTTTTATGTGATTAAAAATTTTGCTAGAGAAAAAATGCAAAATGTGCTTAAAAATTAGGCTTAAGAGCTTTTTTTTGGGTCGGTTATGATATATAGCCCCACACCGCTATAGGATATAGATTAAGAGTAATAGGGTTTCCTCTTAATCTTTGGGTTGGATCGCAGGTAGGGACGAGAATAGGGACTCGACCCTACCATCTACTTCTAAATTAATCTTTAAGGTTTCTTATACTTTTTCATAATGTCCTTATTTTTAATAAACCTTATGACCGTTATTAAATATATATTTCTATCTGGGCTATTGGCAGCTTTCAGAATATAACGCCCAGGCAAGCTATTTTTTTCTTTTTTACCCAGGAATCTTTGTAGCCTACAATTTTATTTACCACAGGATATGGTATATATCCCGGCAGGTTATACGCAAGTAAAGATCCTTTCGGATAAACGGCACCATTGTACATTATATAGCTGGAGAACATATCTTGTCCGAATGATTTATATTTCTCTGACCTTTGTGTAGGAAAACCTCAAATAGCGGATTCCTTTATTTCTAGAACTGAGAAGAGTGCGTCAATGAACATAACATTAATCGGGATGGCAGGAGCAGGAAAAAGCACTGTCGGAAGAGTACTTGCAAAACGCCTTGATTACACTTTTATCGATGTGGATCGCCTGATCACGGAAAATATAGGAATGCCCCTTCAGACCCTGATTGATAATGAAGGGGACTCAGCTCTTATCAGGCTTGAAGAAGAAGCTATCCTGAAGCTTGGTCAGGTTGACAACTGCATCATTTCCCCTGGCGGGAGTGTGGTTTATTCCGAAAAAGCCATGGAACATCTGAAGAAGATATCGAAAATAGTTTTTCTGGATGCTCCCTTCAGAAGTATTATAAGAAGGCTTCCCAATGCAAGAAAAAGAGGGATAGTAGGACTCAGGGACAGGAGCTTGAAAGAACTTTTTGAAGAAAGGATGACGCTGTACCGGAAATATGCTGATTTTTCAATAAAACTTAAAGGAAAAGAAAATATTAACGAAATTGCTGAGAAAATTATTGAACTTGTTTGTAAAGGCAAGGTTTGAGATCTATGGTTAAATCTTTTTATTTAGTTGCAGGCAACGCTTCTTCCTCTGAGATAAATTTCCTTTGAGAATAATTAAATATAAGGAGTGCTCTGAGTTGATTTATTTTAAAACAGTAGTTTAATTTATTAGGTATCAGGTCTTCAATCTGAGCAAAATCTCACCTTTCTCTATCAATTTAAACGTTTAAGCATCGGTCTGCAGGAAAAAGATCCGAGCAGCAGGAGAATATAAAATGGCATCAAGTCGTTTCATTATTACGGTTATAGGCAGCGATAGAGTAGGAATTGTTGCCAGGATCACTACTGTGATGGCAAATTTCAATGTAAACATTGTTGATATCACTCAGACTATTTTGCAGGGCATCTTTACCATGATTATGTTTGCAGAAGCCCCACAGGAGAACTTTGACCTTGCAGCTTTCCAGGAAGCTATGGATGCCGAGGGAAAGAGCCTTGGAGTCGAGGTCAAGGTACAGCATGAAGATGTTTTCCGTTTCATGCACAGGATTTGATCTGGAAAGCCGCTGATCTGGAAAATTATTGATCTGAGCAATCACAGTAAAGGATTGGATTCTCAGCACTCACAGCCCCTTTTTTATTGCAAAGGAGTCCAAGGCTGGGAATGTCAAACTTGCTGAACTTGATTTTGAAGATCCGGGAATAAACATCATAAAAAAAAGAAGTTGAAGTGGGCAAAAAAATTAATAGAAACCGTAAAATATTAAAAACAGAGTAACCCAGTTAAAGATAATAGTTTATTATAAACTTACGATTTCGTCTATTTTTATCTATAGATTAAATCAAAAAACTTATTCTATTGAATAGCTGCCATTTATACGCATATTTTACTTAGAGCAGGAAAAACTGAAGTTATAAAGTTTAAAAATAAAAAGAGTCCTGCAATCTTTCCAACCAGATGCAAATCTCTTAAGGCTTCAAATTGAAATTAGTCAGGGAATATATCCCCAGTTATTCTTGAAATTGCTTTTTTTGCTTGAATAGTAAACCGCAGACTACTTACAGATCATTATTCCTGATTTATTGAGAGTTTTAATAGAATTAGATATTGTGGAATAACTGAAAAAGTGAGTTTGTTTTATCGAAAGAAGGTTTATCCAGTTTTCTCAAGACTATTAATATTAAGAAACAGTTATTCTATTTCTTTTATATAATTTGTAATTCTATGTTTAATCGTACTTTCATGACAAAATTGCTCCTCTCCAATGGAAGCAAGTAACTCCAATGATTTCTAAAAGTCGCGTAATTTCTAAAAGTTGCCGTGAAAGTATGAGTGGAGTGCTGAAGGTTTTTGGTTAGAATGTGCAATTCTTTAGCCTACAGTCCATCTCTACAGTACCTGCAAAGTATGAAATAATAAATAGAATCGCAAAATAGTGGAGGTAAATATAATGTGGTTCGGAAATTGTGGTTGGGGCGGCTGGGGCTGCCGTAACTGGGGTTGGCGTCGCTGGGGACGCTGTGGCTGGGGCGGTTGGTGCTAAGAATAGCACTGAACCCTGGAAAACTTGAACATAGATGAAACAATAGTAGCCATCATCTCAAAGCGGGAAGATTGCTTCTGATTAATCTTCCTTTCCTGAATTGATGGTTATATATTTTTTACCTATGAGTTAGTAGCTATCAATCTTCATGTGTTTGAGGACGAAGGATTTCCATTCAGGCTGCTTTGAGCCCAGTGCATTGAAAGATTCTCTAATTTACTCATAGGTTAGGTCGAAATTTGTTATTTATAAGAGTAACCAGGTTTTCTCAACTTTTAAATAAATACATTAAAGTATTGAAGTTTAAAAATAGAGTAGTTGATAACGTTAGCAATACTATTTTTTCTGTAAATATATGTGTTTTTAGTGCTTAGTTTAGTTATAGATATAGAACATTGCATATTTATGCCAAAGAAGTTTTATTTTTGCCTGAATATTAAATTGTATACTAAACTCCTGATGTGATTTCAATCACTGTTGCTGACTTCCACCATAGACTGAGCTGTTTAGATAGATATTGCCCGCCTAAACAGTGAAGAATCAAAATAAACTATCTATATTTAAAAGCAGCCTATATAATGGAAAATCGATGAGGCTTATTCGTACTAGTCCTTCTCCGAACTATAGAAGCTGGAAAACCTTGATTACGTAGGTCTTAGAACAGATTAGAGGGTCTTTTCTAAAGTTGACCGGCATCTATTAAGAGGTCAATGGATAAGCCTCTATCTCATCTTTTTCTTTTAACTTCTTTTAAGTACTGGGGCTGATTGAGCTATAAAAACTGAGACTTCTGATTAGATGTTTGTTAACATCTTACAGCCAGATAGCAGAAGTCTAGGGTATTCTAAGTATAATGAGATTAAAAACAGACATCAGTAAAAATTATTCAGCCAAAGAAATCGGAGAAATAGAATATGTAACCATTTTTAGTGAATAATGGATAAGTTTCAGGAAAATTCTCTCAATTATGGTTATATATTTTTATTTCTCTCAAAATTCAATTGTAATTTTAGATCATATCTTTTTATCTGGAAACCAAGTAAATCCTTTCTAACGCTTACTCGTTTTCTAAAATATTTGAAAATTTTTAGTCTAAGTATCATGAAAATAAAGACCCTGCGGCTTTCGATGTCAGTATATGGGCTATACAAAGTCTTTATCTTATAAAAAAAGGAATCATAGTTATGTGTTATGCAAATAGAAAGAGTAATTCATTATTTTTCAATAAAATCCAGAGCTTTTTGAACTTATAATTGTGTTTATCCCGATAATATGGATTTTTTATGCCAAAGAAACTTTATTTTCGCATAAATATTGAGTTGTAGGTAAAAAATTCCGGCTATATCAAGGAAAAATAAGAAATCAACTTTATAAATTAAATGTAAGATTAAACCTATTTTTTTAGCCAATGGTTTGCCCAGATTTTCTAAGTCTATTATTAAATAAGGAGAAATTATTCTAGTAATATTATATAATTTCAAATTATATGTTTATTTGAACTTACGGGCAGTTTTATTTAAACAAGTTTTTGTTTAAATGAAAATCCCTTGCTGGATTTTTGGAATAATTGCCTGTGAGTTTTATAGGTGGTCTGAGAGGGTTGATAGAAAGCTTGATTCGGAGATCGTACATGCCTATGCAAAAAATTTCACCTTCTCAGATATTCAAAACCAGGTACAAAAGAGGTATTACAAATATAAAATAAAATCAAGGAGGAAAATCTAATGTGTGGAGGATGTTTTGGTAGATTCAAAGACTTTGACCGCTTTAAATGGTTCAGCTGTGGCAGCTTTGGCGGCGGCTGGGGCTGTGGACGCGGATTTGACTTCTGTAATAAGTTCAAATTCCGCCGCTTCAAATTCCGAAAGAGCTGCTGCTAAGAATACCTGACAAGTCTGAAAGACAGCCGCCATCGCCGAACGCAGGAAGCATTATATGTGAAAGAATATCGACAGTCATCAATTCAAGCACATGACAGAGATCAAGTTAATATCGTGCTTGAATTGATGACTCTATTTTTTTCATGTGGTTAATTATTATGACTCTATTTTTTTCATATGGTTAATTATTCCATGTTCTTCAGAACAGTTTTTCTAATAAAATTAATCCTTTATTTTAAAAAATATAATTCTTTATATAAATATTATTATTTTTAAAAGTTCTTTCTTTTTAAACCTGTTAAATAGAAAAAACACTCTATAAAAATCCAGCCCTATAAAGATCTCATTTTTAAAACTCACAATAAGATTATAAAAGTAACAGAACAATTATGATATAAAACCCGATGAGATATGTCATCTTATTCAAAACCAATTACCTTTAACTCCAGAAGAGCAGGCAGGAGTGGAATTCTTGGGGTATAGAGCTCCGTACCAGATTTCCGGAAAATCTCAAAGGAAAAACATCCTATGCTTTATAGGGCTGCATAAATGGAAGAGAAGCGGCGGCTTGAATATTTACGCCTCGAATGTAAAAGAAAAGTATTTTGTATGTACACGCTGTGGGAAAACAAAAACGATTTATGAATCGAAAAAGGAATAAAGTTTTAACAGAGTCTCAAGGAAATGACCTGACCCTTACCTGTCGGCTGACTTCTGCCTGTTGATTCGACTTTTACTTTATAAAGGGAACATATTGACTCCTTTATTTATATGTTTCTATTAATTTATTTTAGCCCCATTGTATTAACACCAGACTCAGACAAGTGTTTATAGCAAGCCCTCTCCATAAATGGAAATTCTCGGTTCACGGGGCTGCAAGACACTTCCGGCTTTTGTCAATTTTCCCAGCTTATATGCCAGGGGTTATTATTGGGCGAAGACATTTATTCATGCCAGAAAAATTATATATTTCCATTTCAAAAACTATTCTGGTAACATGCAAGAACTAGAACTTCTTCCCCTGATACTCAGTCACCAGACATTCTTTCAAAATTCACCAGAATTAGTTCCCCGTGGCATTTCCCCCCGCTGTACTGTGGAAAGCAGTGAAATCAAGCTCATCTCAGGTCCTTCTCACGCAGGTAAAACTTCTTTCCTGAGTCAGGTTGCAGGCTCTGTGGATGGAGCAAAACTCTATATCGACTTTGAAGACAGTCGGATGCAGCAGATCGGACCAGAGGGCTTGCAGGCTATTGAGAAAACTGCAGCAGAGCTTTGTAAAAGGGAAACTGAAGATAGCACAGCCCGGGTTTTCTACTTCCTTGATGAGATCCATAATCTCCCTGAATGGGAAAACTGGGTTGACAGGCTGCACACACAGGGAGCAGGAGTCTTCCTGACTTCATCTAAACTAAAATCAATAAATGAATTCTCCTCAAGGTTTGAAGGAAGAGGAAAAGTTCTAAGGCTTTTCCCATTCTCTTTTAAAGAATTCCTGCGGATTAAAGGTAAAGGAATACCGGAGCCAGGCTTTTTAACGCCCTCCAGATGCGATGAACTATTGTGCATGTTCCTGCAATACTTTGAAAATGGTGGTTTTCCGGATGTAGTAAAAAATGGTGACATAAGTTTTTGCCGGAACTACTTTGAAGAAGGTCTGCAACAGGGGGCTGTAGCTGGATATGATATCCAGAAGCTAAGAGAGCTCGCCATATTCCTGATCTCAAACATGGCTTCGGAATACTCCCTCGATACCTTAAAAAAAGTGAGTGAAATTGAGAATGAGGAGATCATAAACAGCTATCTTGATTATCTGGAAGATATTTTTTTAGTGTACAGGGTCCCAAAAATTAATGTTATTCAGGAAGATGTCGGTATTGAAGAAACTCCCTGTAAAGTTTACATAGGAGATACAGGCTTTTTCAAAGCAGTATATCCCGATTATCCTGACAGCCTCGGGCTGAGATTTGAAAACCTTGTATTCCTTGAACTGCTGAGAAGGGAAAAACAGGTATTTTATTTCCAGAACAGGAAAGAATGTGATTTCATTATTAAGGAAAAGGACAGCCAGGAAGTCTCAGATGCGATTCAGATTTCGGTTTGTTTCGGAAGCCCAGCAGTCAGGGAAAGAGAAATTCAGGGACTTACAGAGGCGCTTGAAGAATACGGCCTTGAGGAAGGGCTTATTCTTACAATGGATGATGAGGAAATCGTAAAAGTTGAAAGCAAGAGCGGAAAGAAAATAATTCTGGTCAAACCTGTGTGGAAATGGATGCTGGAATAATTTTTCCAGCCTTCATTTGCTACCAGAAATTAAAAAACAAGCAAAAATTCTAACTGGAATATTATAATAGCACCGATGCCTCACCTCTAACTCCGTTCTGAGTTTAGGTGAACCGGGGGAACTGTTGCGGGGGCTTTATATATTTCCGTCAGTTTCTTACCTTAAGCCTTTTTCTGCAAACTTAGTCTATTTTAGCGTTTTTGCTGCTTTTTTTAAGAACATTAGATAAAGATAAGAAATTCAGTCTTTAACTGGCGAATCTTTAATCGGAGAATGTGAGGAAATAAACTCTTATCCTCTCGGCTGAAGACTCAGGGGTTTATTTTTGATTTAAGAATTTTACAGTGACATTATTTTTCCAAAGATTAAATATATATTATATTATTAATTAGAAGTATTTAGGGTGGGTAAAGAAAATAGTGTACTGGTCTTAAGCAGAAAGGCTCTCAGATCTTCCCGAAAAAGCAGAACACACTATTTTACGGTTTGAATTAAACAATTCGGAGCTTGCTGGTCATTTTATTACAACTAATATAATTGACTAATGATATTCCTAAAATTTAATTTTAAGAAAAAAATACAGGAAGAAGGGGTATGGAAGTAGAAAGCACGGAGAGGATGAAAAAAGTTCATGTAAAGCCGATAAATATCTGGGAAGACTTTTTCAAGGATAAGACACACGGAGGGCACAGGTATTCAACTGAAGAGTTTCTTGCCCTGGAAGCCAGGGAAAAATTATTTCACCTTGATGGAGGCAAAACCCTTCTCGACTTTGGATGTGGCTCCGCAGAACTCCTAACATATTATGCTCCTAAGTATGAAAAACTTGTAGGAGTTGATTTTTCTCCATCCATGCTCAGAGAAGCAGATAAAAGGATCAAGGAAAAGGGATGCAATAACATCGACCTGATCCTTGCAAACCATGAAACTCTCTGGGATCATCTGCAATTCCCCTTTGATCGGATAACTGCAGCCGGAGTAATCCAGTACTTAACATTTCAAGAGATTGATGCCTTTATTGCCAATGCGTCAAAATATCTCAATCCCGATGGTAAAATAGTCTTTTTTGACGTACTGGATCCCCGATTATATCCATTATGGAAATTAGGGTTATTTGCACCGAAAGCAGGAGTCTTGAAAGCTCTATACAGGATATGGTGCGACCTCTGGTATTCAATATCTGCAACTTTAAAAAATCGCCCAAGAAACATTTACGGTTTTTCCCATAACCCTTATAAACTTCAGGAAATCGCAAATAAGCATGGTTTTGAGATGCGCTATGTGCAGTCAATGTATTATGAATATAAATATCATGCAATAATGTTCAGGACTTAAACGGCAGCACATTACTAGTTATATAAGGTTCACTAGAGGTTACTAAACCTGCTCTGAACCTTAGTTTTTTCTTATTCTTTTTATTTTATTTTCCTTATTCTTCTTATTTTATTTTTCTGTATCTGAGTGATTTTCTCCCTTATTTTGGAGCCCAATCTTGTTTACTGCTGTGTTTTCTGGACATTCACACGAAGCTTTGTAAAGTTCTTTGACATCAATATTCATTCTATTTGCCAGTTCTTCAGCTTCTTCTTTACAGGTGTAGATTTTCTCAAACGTTTCAGCTGGATCACGTTTTTTCAGATCTTCAAGAGTTTTTATGCGGGCAAAATAGCAAATGCAGTCTGCTTTTTTCTTGAATTTTTCAATATCTTCTTCTAATTCTGAATATCCACATAAATCTTTGTAAACTTCTTTACGGCTAATAGATTTGCTCTTTGCTATTTCTTCTGCTTCTTTTTTGGAGATGCAGATTTTCTCAATTACTTCAGCTGGTTTACAGTTTTTCAGGTCTTCAAGAGTTTTTACGCTGGCAAAATAGTAAAGTTTGAATGCCAGATCCATATCCATATTAAGTTTTGTGACAAATTCTGATTTATTAATACTCATGTAGGTCTGAGCTCTGTCAATATACATTCTAATCTGCTTTTCAGAATAGCTGTCAAATCTCTCTTGTTGCTCCGTAAGTATGAGTCCCATATGTTCTCCCAGATTTCGGGTATCATAATTCAATCTATTTTTCAGGTTCTTAGCATCAGAGGCTGCAAGTTCTTCTATGGATCTTACTTTTACATTGTATAGTGCATACGCTAGATCTTCATCTAATCTCAACTTTTTGACAAGTTCAGATTCTTTGATCTGGTACTCTGTCCTGGCTTCAAACTCACTCTTCTTATCCCCTGGAAGAAGTTTTTGAACCCACTCATAAACCCATTCTTCTATAGTTTTAGTAAACACTCCTGCAAAAAAAGAAAATATGAATACAGAATAAGCATCTAAGGTAGTTATTTCTTCCGTGTTTCGCATGTATTTAAGGATATAAAAACCTATTAGTGCTATAAAAGGTGCAATAGCAATTCTTCTAAGATATGACCAGGCAATGCTTATTTTTTTGTATTCCGGAATGAGCTGGCAAAAAGTATCTTCAATACTTAAATAAAGGTATGAGAGTACGCCAATAGAGGATGCAACTATTATGTAAACTGGAAACGCCAGACTCTCTATCCCATAAAATGTAACATAGTCTATCCGCCTGATGTGGAAGTAAAGAAGTATTGTAGGCCACATGAGCCCCATAAAAATTATAAGAAAATTCCTTACTATATCGTGAAGGTTGACTATTAACTCATTCTCGTCTATCAATATGCGACTTTTATTTATTCTGACTTTATCTTTGTGGACTTTTACTCTATCTTTATATGTATTTTCTTCATCATCACCTTTTTTCCATTCATCGTTTTTCACTTTCTTTTCGTCAATTTCTAAGCCTTCTATATTTACTATCGCGTAGTCTTCTAATATTTTCACTTTATCTTTGTCTAATATCAGGCTGTATCCTTCTTTATCTCTTTTAAAGAAGGCACTATATAACACAGCAATAATAATTAAAGAAACTATGATAAAAATCAGCAAGTAGAAGTAAAAAAAGATACAGGAACTATCTGCTCCTGATGGGAATCTCTCAATACAGGACAAAATAGCAGAGGAATTATTTGCTCCCGGCAGGAACGTCTCAGAACAGGACAAAATAGCGGAGGAATTATTTGTTCCTAGAAAGACAACTTGGGGACAGAAAATAATGAGAACAATCAACACTAGAAGTGCTATAAGTATAAAAATAACAAAACAAAGGTTCATTTTGTCAAAAAACCTCGATACCCAGCTTAAAAAGAGAAGATTCCCATAAATAATCGGTAATAAAAGAATCCACTCATATCTCTCTATTATAATTGGTTCCTGTGTATTTTGCGAATTGTCTGAATCTGTTGTACTTCCATCGCTTTGCCCATAACACCCCTGGATCAGCAGGCAAAAAGTAAGAACTATCAATACGAATTTAAATGTTCCACTGCCCCTCCCCATAGACAGCTATTTGTGTGTCTAGTTATATATAGCTAATTTTATACATTGTGGAGTATTATATCGAAAGAGTTAATATCGAAATAAATTTACTTCTTTTCTTCTACAGCGATCTAATCTATTTACAACGCTATTAATTCAATCAGCTTGCATTCGATGTTAAATAAGCAAATCCTCAATTCCTGCTTCTCTTACAATATCGATTGCCCTGGCTTCTTCTTCCGGGGTCAGGTGGCGTCCTAGATCCGGATACTCCATAGCCCGGTAACACGGCCTGTATTGAAACATAAGGTTGAACCTGATTTGCGGGATATTCTTTTCAACCCATTCTGCAATGGGCTTTGTACAGCACTCCAGGTGACCGGGGAGAACCAGGTGGCGAAGGAGGACTTCTGCGGTCTTGTAGGCAAATTCGAAATTGGGCTGTACGACTTCAAGATAATTTTTTATCTTTGAGTATCTCCGGGCACATTCATTGTTTCCATACTTGAAATCCCCCAGGTAGACATCCACAACCCCTTCGAGCATTTCTGCAATTTCCCGGGAATGGTACATATTTGAGTTCCAGATTACAGGCGTGTTTACAGAGACTTCACGGATAGTTTTCAGTACAGTATGTGTGTGCGGGGTAGGAGTTACGAAATTTACATTCCTTGCTCCATGCATTCTCCGCAGGTCTATTAACTTTGCAAGTTTCCTGGGTTCGACGCGGGTTCCGGAATCAGGGCAGGTTGAAATATCCCAGTTCTGGCAGTATACGCAGGCGAAGGTACAGCCCGTAAAAAATATTGTATGAGAGGGCACAAGTTCTGGCTCTTCTCCCATATGCAGGAACTCGGAGGCATAATTTGAGAGATCTGTCAGCCTGCAGAAACCTTTTTCACCTGTTTTCCTGTTAACCTCACAGCGCCATCCGCAGCAGTGGCATTTCTCCAGCATCCTGTCCACGATTTCAACTTTAAGGTCGAGGAGGGAGGGGCTGGCTTTCGGCATTTCCAGGAAGCTTTCGGTAAAAAACGTTAACCTCTCAGCCGCATCCTTATAAGCAAGAGCTTCTGCGGCTTCGATTTCAAGATTTTCCCTGAGTTTTCGGTATTCTTCGATTTCCTTCTCATGAATTTTCCTGAGTTCTTCAAGCTGCATGCCTGGGTCAAACTCGACAGGAACTCTTTCTGTTACCTTGAAGAGGGCAGGCATTTCATTTTTTTGCACCTTGAAGTAACGTTTCAGGTACTTCGGGGCTCCCATATTGAAGAAATATTATCCGGCATGGATTAAAGGCTTATTGTTTTCTTCTTCCTATTTTTAGTTCTTATTTTCAGTTACGATTTTTTGTTCAGATCTTTAGTTCCGGTTTTTAATTTAGATTTCTAGTTTCAGTTTTTAATTTAGATTTTCGGTTCAGGTTTTTAGTTTGATCTCCAATTTTGATATTCAGTTCTGCTTTTTAACTTTTAATTCTAATTTCAAACTTTTTTCTGTTTTCTAGCTCTGATTTTACTTGTTTATTATTGCATTTTTTAGATGCTTAACAGGTTTTCAGAGTTCTTTCTTGCAGGCAAAGTTATAAAAAGAAAAAAACGTTAAACGCATTTTAATTGCCGTCTTCACGGTGATCCTATAAGTTACTTAAACGCATTGTAAAATAAAAGGTTGTAAAACAAAAATGGAATGGTTTTTTCTTTTTATCGCGGGGCTTTTTGAGGCTGCCTGGGCAATCGGGCTGAAATATACTGACGGTTTCACACGGCTTTATCCCAGTATTTTTACCGTTGTTTGCATGATTCTTAGCTTTTATTTCCTGTCCCAGTCCCTGAAAACCTTGCCAATAGGAACCAGCTACGCAATCTGGACCGGAATAGGAGTTATTGGCACCACTGTTTTAGGATCTCTGCTCTTTAACGAGTCCCTGGAGCTTGCCAGAGTTTTCTGTATTTTTCTGATCTTCTCAGGAATAGTCGGACTCAGGCTGATTTCTCAATAAAACCAGGTAAAGTTTTTGTAAGTTTTTATTCTCTACCTTCTTATCTACTCTTCTTTATTTTTTCTATCTTTCCTTCTCCTAATTGCAGACAAAAATCCATCTAATACTGCTAAACCCCATCTAATACTGCTACTTCCTTCAGGACGGGGCACTAAAAATTAAAAGCCTGCACATCTATTTATATTGAAATTAAACCCGGAGGCTAATTTCAATTTACAGTAACTTTAGTGGCCTTCGGGAGCTTATGGAGGAATAATCTGGCTACGCTTGAGAATACTACAATTAGTCTCTGGGATTTGATGACTCTCCTGTTTATACTTCTGTTTCTCTATGCAGTAATCTACCCACAGTCGCAGCTAAAGCAAATTCGCATGAGGCGCATGTCAAAACTGAGAGCTATGGAAAAACAACACGGCTGCAAAATACTCACAATGATCCACAGGCGAGAGGCAATTTCCGTTTTCGGGCTGCCTGTCTATCAGTACATAGATGAAGAAGATGCCGAGCAAATCCTGCGCTGGATAAGGCAATACCAGGATTACCCGCTTGAACTCATCCTGCACACTCCTGGCGGGCAGCTCCATGCCAGCATCCAGATTGCTCGTGCCCTAAGGCGGCACCCTAAAAACACAAGGGTTATTATCCCGCACTATTCAATGTCAGGAGGCACAATTATAGCCCTTGCTGCAAACGAAATCGTGATGGATAAAGATGCCGTTATCGGACCTATAGATCCTCAGATAGGAGATTTCATGCGCGGGACATTCCCCGCCGCTTCCTGGATCTATGCAGCAGAAACAAAAAAAGAAAAAGCTGACGACGCTACCCTTGTTATGAGCGACATCTCCAGAAAAGCCCTTAAGCTAACCAGGGACGTCGCAAAAGAGCTTCTCGAAGGCAAAATCCAGCCAGGTCCCTCTGGTGAAAGCAGGCTCGATGAAGTGGTCGATAAACTGGTCAGCGGGGAAATGATCCACAGCACTCCTCTCTCAGCTGCTGATGCAAAAGCCCTGGGACTTCCTATAAGCACAGATTTTCCTCAAGAGGTGCATGAGTTCATGAAACTTTTCAAGCCTGTAAAAAAGAACGTGGAATATGTTGAATGAGCTGAAATCAGAATTAGTCTGAAGAATAAGAATTAGCCTGAAGAATAAGAATTAACCTGAAGAATCAAAATTAACCTGAAGAACGAAGTTTAGAGAAGTTTGAAGGTGAAACAAAGTTTAGTTAACCCGTTAAACCTATTTGTTTCCGATTCAAAACTAATTAAACTTCTACAGTTTATTTAATCATCGGCTTTTTTCACCTTCGCACTCTCTTCACTCAACCCTGCCCAGATAACCTTATACCCGAGCTGCTCGAGCACAGGATAGTAAAGGCTGCGATCAAGCCCGAAAGTCTCAAAAACTTTTACTGCGTCGGCATATGTCTCTACTGCACCTGGCTTTTCAAACTCCTTATCAATTCTTTCCAATAGCTGCCTGTGAATTAAGTAATTTTCAAGGAGCACGTAATCCTGATATTTTCCTAACGCAAGCCTGTCTGCGACCACTCCTTTTAGGGCATCAGGCAGTACTCCTTTTTCGGCTGCAATTTCTTCAAGGTTTATAAGTTCACCTGAAAGCGAAAGTTCTATTTCCCCAAGTTTCGAGCGGTCTTCTGAAAGCTTTTTTTCCTCGTACCTTCGAAGTATCTTCATGACCTCGTTTGCCGGGATTTTTTTATCAAAGAAAATAACTTCCTGCGAGGGAAAATCTTTTTCAGAACACTTGAGTTTCCTGTCAATCAGGAGAATTACAGGCTTTTTCACTTGCCTGAGTTTCTTAACCTTGTTTTCAAGGTATTCCGGTGTCCAGAACCCCACAATTTCAAGATATACCTTTATACCATTCCGCTGCAGGGCAAAGTCAGGGACAAAAGCATGTCTTCCGGCTTTAAGAATTGTCGGTTCCCTTATTATCTCCCAGCTTCCAAGACTGAGGCTGCCGAACATCTGTTCAAGCTTGCTGTCATAGGCTACCTCTTCAGCTTCGATTTCTTCAGTTCCAGCCTGGTATTCTCCTTTTTCTTCTTTAATCTGAATTTCTGGAGGGAGAACCCCAGGGGTCGGAGCTGCCTCAGGCATAACTTTGAACGCTTCTTCCGAATCATCAAGAGTAAACTCCAGAATTCGCTTTCCCCGGAAACCTTTGTGAAGAATGCCAGCCCTGAGCTTCCAGCCTTTTGATTTTAGCAGGACAGGAAAGATTTTTGCAAAGGAATTCCCATAGCGTTCAGAGACCCGAAAAAGAGAGGCTGGCCCGTCAAGGTGCAGGTGAACCGCTCTTAATCCCTCTTTTTTTCCACCGGGCTCTCCTTCAGATCTTTCTTTTCCCTTATCAATTTCGCCTTTTGACTCTTCAGTATCTTCAAGGGAGTACATTAGCCCCAGGCGGTGGATTCTCCAGAGCAAGTTCTGAAAATCGCCTTTAGTCCAGATGTCAAGATCAATTGCACGAAAAAGGAGGGTCTGTGTCAGAGAAATATTGTACTGTTGGAGAAGTTCTGCGGGTGAAAGGGGAAGAAAGCTTCTTACGACCTGATTTTCCTCAAGGTCAGCCCATAGTGCTTTTTCGAGTTCCTCGGTCGAAATTGAAAGTTTTTTTGCGGCTTTTTGCAGAGCCTCTTCTCTCTCGGCACGAGAAAGTGCCATGCCTCTACAGGCTTCAAAAACCGTTTCCCTTGCAAGAAATGGATCAATAGCTGCATCCGTTTCGATCACTGCCCGCCTTCCAAGCAGCTGGGAAAGCCCTCTTATAAAACGATAATTCATCTCCTCATAGCCCTCAAGTTCGGCAAGGAGATCGCCATAAGTTTTTCCGACATGCTGCTCAAAAGTCTCTATCAGGAGCCTTGCAAGTTCCAGGTTTTCTGGATTAAAAGCTGCATATACAGGCTTTATTTTCCCTCCGGAAATGCGGGTTACAAGCAGGTCAGATGTAAGCAGGTGATCCGCCTCCAGGATTTTTTTCTTTTTTCATTCCGCTTTCCCTTCCTGATTTTTCAGCTTTTTTTCGGATTGAAATAGCTTCCTTTCTCCTCCTTGCAGTTTCAGCCTCAGTCGTTTCTACGGTTATTATTTCATAAAGTATGGCTTCTTTTCCTTCCTTTTTCCTGAGAATCCTTCCGAGGCGCTGTATATACGCTAATTTGCTCCCTGTCCCGCTGGCTATAATTCCTATGTTTGCCTCAGGAACATCAATGCCCTCGTCAAGTACCTTTGAGGTGACTACAGCTCTGTACTCCCCTTTCCTGAATTTCTCGAGGATAGAATTTCTCTCTTTTGCAGATGTTCTGTAAGTAATTGCAGGAATAAGAAATTCCCTGGAAATCCGGTGAACAAGCCGGTTATGCTCCGTAAAAATGAATATTCTGTCTTCCGTATGTGCTTTCAAGATCTCTTTTAACTTTTCAATTTTTGAATCGGTATTAAAAGCAAGGTCTCTTGCAGCGTTTCTTGCAAGAAGGGCTCTCCTGGCTTTTGGGTCTCTTCCGCTTTTCATAACCAGCTTCTGAAAATCCCTTGGTCCCCGGATTACTATCCCGGTCTTCCTGAGATAATCGACATAGATGGAATGGTATTCATCGTATTTCTTCCTCTCCTCATCCGTGAGTACAGCAGCTACACGCTTAATTCTGTAAGGGGCGAGATGACCGCCTGCAAGTTCCGAAACATGCTTTTCGTAAACTTTTCCCCCTACAAGCCTGTTCAACTCTGAATGCAACTCATCTTCACGTTCGTAAGTAGCAGTCAGCCCAAGCCTGTAGGGCGCTGCGGAAAACTCGGCAATGCTTCTGTACCCAGGTGCAGGCAGGTGGTGAACCTCGTCAAAAATAAGCAGACCGAACCTGTTCCCAAGGGTTTCGGCATAGATATAAGCAGAATCATATGTGGAAACCGTTATTGGAAGAATTTTCTTCTCCCCGCCTCCAAGCTTTCCGATTTCCATAGAAAAAGCTTCTTCAAGTTGTCTTCTCCACTGTTCGAGCAGATCAAGCGTTGGAGCAACAACAAGGGTAGGAGTATTGCAGCCTGCAATTGCTCGAATCCCAACAAGAGTTTTTCCACTACCTGTCGGCAGGACGATCACTCCCCATCTATCGTTTTCCCCCCAGGACACGAGAGCCTCAGCCTGGTAATCCCTTAACTTAAGTTTCTTTCCCGAAGCTTCGTATGCTGCTGCCAGATCAGGACAGGGAAGAAGGTCAAGTACTTCATCTTTAAAAGGAATTTTTGAATTTTTCAGATAATTTATTATATCTCTGTAATAAAGGGCAAGAGCCCTGAAACTTCCGCTTCTTTCATCCCAGACTGAATTAGGAACTCTCACATTTCCCTCTATAAGAAGCGTTCCCTGATTGAAACTAATTTTAATCATTGCTTATTAAGAGCCTGGACGTTATATATAATAATTGACTTATCATTCCCGCAAGCCTTTTCAAAAAAATAGCTTGAGCGCAAACTTTTTTGAAAAATAGCTTGACCACAAACTTTTTAGAAAAAGTTTGATCAAAAACCGGCATGGAGGCGTGGTCAAGTGGTGCAATGCAAGTCTTTTGAGAAAAGCTTTGAGTGAAAATAACTTATGAAAGGATCGAAAATAAGTTTAAGTCAGTACATTATGATATTAATGAGAGAAAAATAAGAAAGGAGTCAAATTTGAGTGTAACTGACGGATCTTCAAAATCTGGCTATTCGGAGAAAGCCTTTTCGTCTGAGCCTCTGCGTTTAGAAGATCTTTTCCATGTTTATGGAATTGAACGCAGCCACGCCGATAATGTGGCAAGGAATGCTCTTGAGCTTTTTGATATCCTTAGTTCTGTTCATGGACTGCGTCCTGAGATGAGAAAGCTTGTAGAGATAGCGGCGCTTGTTCATGATATAGGCGCGGCTAAGGATTTTGAGAATCATCATAAAGCAGGAAGACTTATTCTGCTCCAGCACCCGCCATCGGAAGTGCCTGAAAGGCTGTGGCCAGTCATTTACTGGACGGCTTTCCTGCATAAAAAAAGGATTGGAAATGAAAAACTTGAGAAGCTTAAAGGAAAGGAATTCGGAAAAATGCCAGAAGATCTTCAGCAGCTTACCTTGAGAGTGGCTGCCCTTGTCAGGCTTGCTGATGCCCTTGATTACAGCAGGATGGAAAGCAGGCTCGGAAAAGTTACATTCGGGAAGCGCAGTATAAGGTTCAAGATTGAGGGACAGGGAGCTGTAATCGATGCGGATAGAATTGAAAAAAAAGGCGATCTCTGGCACCTTCTTTACGACACCAGACTTGAGTTCAAGCCTGCACCGAAGAGATAATAAAACCTGAGAATTTACTGACTTCCAACTATTGAAACTTATTTACTTGATTATAATAACTTATCTGCCTAACATAGTTTTTATATAAATGTAATTTTTATAAAAAATGTTTTCCTAAGAATTTAATTTTTAATGGAGTAGAATTATATGGGTGTTCTTATACTTGTCAGGCATGGAGAACCCGGCTTAAAGCCTGATGACAGGCTTGCCGGCTGGGTAGATGTTCCTCTCAGCAGGAAGGGGATTGAAGAAGCTCTTGAGTGTGCAGAAGAGCTTGGAAGGTTTGAGCTGGACCTTGCTTTTGCCTCAAACCTCGTCCGGACACAGGAAACTCTTTTCATAATACTGTCCGGGCAGAAGAAGACAGGAGTTGTTGTCCACGAAGGGTCAGGCGATGGAGATAGTACAGGGAAAGTAGACTGGTATTCGTATCCTGAAAAGCTCGGTAAAAAGCTTATCCCGATTTATTTAACGCCTGCTTTAAACGAACGTTACTACGGAAGGCTTCAGGGCAGGAAAAAACAGAAAATGGAAGAGAAATATGGAGCAGAGAAGCTTGCCTCCTGGCGGTGGAACTTTGAGCCTGGCCCGCCTGAAGGAGAAAGCCTCAAAGCTGTATATGAACGTGCAGTGCCATATTTCAAAGAGAAAATCCTGCCTGCTGTAAAGGCAGGAAAAAAAGTTCTGGTCTGCGCTCACCAGAGCAGCTTGAGAGCTCTGGTTAAATATATAGAAGGGATTTCTGATGAGGATATCAGGGATGTCAGGTTCTCAACAAGCGAGCTTGCAATATACATTTACTCTGATGGCAAGCTAATACGTGAAAACTCCGAGATTAGCCCTGAGCTTAAAAGGAACATCTGAATCTCTTCTAAACTCCCTTTTTAAATCCCTTCTTACAGCCCTTTCAAGAACCCGATAATGGAAAGGAATTCATCATATGTAACCCAGGGGCAGTATATAGAGAGGCTCCTGGTTTGCCGGCAACTTAAGCACACTTCTTACCTCCTCATCTTTAAAAGCCCCTACTGCACAGGTTCCTATCCCAAGTTCCATTCCAAGGAGGTATACATTCTGGGCAGCATGCCCAGCTTCCATATGGGTATAACGAATACCTCTATTTCCGTATCTGCTCGTTATCCGTGCATAGACTGCAGAGATTACAATTGAAGCAGGAGCATTCTTAATCATGGGCTGGGAGAGTGCAGCTTTTGAAAGCTTCTCCCTTATATCCCCCGAGATTTCCTGAACAAGGGTATGGTCTTCAGGAACGTACCTGTAAACCCCGGGCTCAAGCTCACCGCTTTCTCCTATAACGAGATGAACTTCTAGCGGGTAAAGCGCGCCTGCAGAAGGCGAGGTTCTTAAGCCGGTCTCCGAACTTACGCCCTGAGCTGCCCAGAGCAGACGAGAAATCACAGACTCGGAGAGTTTTTTGTCTTTATAATTTCGTACGGATCTACGCTTTGCAATGAGCTCTTCAATCTGGCTAATTCCCGAAACCTCAGGCCCGGGCAGCCTGAGTTTCATAGGCATGTCTCCAGGGCTCTGGTTTCCAAGATTTATTCCCATACTTGTTCCCCCTTATTTGGTTTTATATAATTGCTTATAAAGAAGAAAGTTATTAAATAAATAAGGTAACTTTTCAGGGTATATTCGGGAGCAGAGAAGAATCCTTACTATCCCATTTCGGGATTATATCTTTATCAGAGCTTTAAAAGAAAATAGCTGCTTTTAACGCGCCGTTCCATCATTACATATATTTATTAGAACAGATAATTTTTATGAAGCAGACTAAAAGCCGATTTATATACAAGTCTCTTTCCATAAGAAAAGATTATAACATTTACAGAGAATTTCTGACAATTGTTGATATAAGTCTGTTTTTTCGTTACAGGTTAAGGTCTACAGAATTTTAAAGCTAATCATGGATTTTGAAGCGCTAAAAAACGTTTTCAAATGTTAAATTTTATATAAAATCCTCTTAATTACTCTTATTGAGAAATAAATGCAATGGGGGAGTAGAGTATAGCTGATAAAGCAGACAAAGTTGCTGAAAATGTTCCAGGACCTTATTATTGTGACTATAGCTGCATAGCCTGTCATCTATGTGTGGATACCGCACCAGAGAACTTCAGGATGAACGAAGATGAGTCCAACGCTTATGTATATAAGCAACCTGAAACTGATGAAGAAAGAGAACTCTGTGAAGAGGCACTGGAACTTTGCCCTGTTAATGCAATAGGAAATGATGGTTAAAAAATAGTTATAATGTATTCCATTATTTCCTTATTTTTTGTCAACTGGTATAAGTCAGTTGGCTATAATTTACAGAACAGGTACATCAGTTAGTATAATTAGAGTAAGTTAATAGGTGTATCTGCTGGTATAATTAGGGTAAGTTAAATCTCTACCATAACAAAACTTTAAATTTCCTTCTTAAAGATAACAGGGATTTAAGGTTTTTATTGTTGATCCCTGAGCACGGAAAACTTCAGAAAGGCAAAGAACGTATAGAGAATCCTGAGATACTGGGAAATAATTTTTATCTAATCGCGACACTGGGAAATTATTTTTATAAAATCACAAAACCTGAGCAAGGAGGTTTTGTTGAGAAATAAGATCAGGGCGGTTTTGTTGAGAAATAAGATTCTCCTTTCTTAATTCCTTTTTAATTTTCTTTATATTTCTTCACTTCTTTTATTTTTCTCTAATTTCCTTTATATCTATTCAGTTTTTATTCCTTCTCGATTTCGGAATAAATTCTGAAAAGCCCTTGAAGCGTGGAATAACCTTTTCTGGTAATGATATAATCCCCTCGCTCACTTCGCTGTAAAATCATTCCCGTCTCAAGCAATTTCTGAAGATGGAAGAGTAAATTTCCACCGCGCAGACCTGTAAGTTTGGAAAGTTCAGAGAAAGTTTTACTCTCCCCGGAAAGTGCCTTGAGCATAAGGAGACGCTGTCGGTTTGCTACCGGCTCGCAGATCTCAGAGACCAGTCTCTCAGGCTCGATTTCACTAATATCTATCTTGTTACCTTCTTCTTCCCGATCTTCATAAATCTGAAGCGAACGCATGAGTTTGACTTGTTTTTCAAAAAGATTCGTAGCTTCTAGAAAACACCTGCTGCAACTGAGGTTTTTTGTTTCCTTTTTTAGTTCTTCAAGCCTGTTCCGATACATCTTTATGGTTTCAGTTTCGACCCTGCCCTTCCCAACAAGCCCTGCGGTTTCCTGTAAAAGCTCCAGGAAAGCGGTCTCACAAAAATCCCGCATCTCGCAGTCAGCAGTCATCCGGGTACGCATCCTCTCGCTTGCGTCCTCACATAGATAGTCTACCATAGGTCTCATGAAGTCCTTTCTCATCTCTCCAATTATTCCTTCGATGTGCTGCTGGTTTGCACGTTGCAAGAACCGTGAAATGTCATTCCGCAGGGATGCTACTTCTTCCTTGATAAAGTGCAATTCATTTCTGTAATTGATCTCAGAATTCTCATTAGCCGTCTCCATTTTTAATTTGCCTCTGAAATTTTTGAAACTGAACTATCCCCGATTAAAACTATTTAAGTTAATTTCTTGTTATACCCAGGCTCAAAAATTAACACTGTTAATTAGGTGTTAGCTTATATTCTTCATAAAGGTTGTTATTAAAGGTCATTTTTCTGTACAATCAAAAATCGGTATATAATTATGACGCTCTGGTATATGAATATATACAACGTAATATATATACAACGTACAATATTGAGTGAAAAATCATGGAATTCAGGACTTAAACAACTTCGTGCAGACCGCAAATGAAGATCAACTAAAAGCCTTCGGTTTCCTAGGGCAGTAGATGATGAAAAACGTGCCTAAATACTGCACCTGTGCCTCGGGGTGCAATCAAAACTGTGAACTTGCAAAGGCACTTGGCGGAGCGCTTCAGGCAGCGGGCAGAGACTCTAAAAGCCCTAAGCAGGATAAACAGGCAGAAAATAAACAGGATTCTAAATATCAATTTAAAGATCACAGGATTGCAACTTATTTATACTTATGAGTTATATTTTATCCAGATTATAAAAGAAGGCGAATCTAACATGGATCCAACAGGTTTAGACCGGGAAAAATTCTGGGATGCAGAAGCTTTTACAATAATTACTGACCGCACAAAGCCAGCCATGAAATGGGCTGCTTCCGAACTTAAAAACCGTGGTAAAAAAGTTTATCTTGTAGACCTTTCCGGGAAGCCTGACCCTAACTCTCTGACAGATGTCACTTCTCTTCCCTCAGGCATAGCCAATGCAGTTATAGGAATAACAAAATCCGATCCCGGAGATCTAATTCCCCTACTAAGGGAAAAAGGCGCAAGCAAAATCTGGCTCCACTGGAGAACCGAAACCGAAAAAGCCCTTGAAGCCTGCCAGAAACTGAAACTAGAATGCATTACAGGGTACTGCCCCATGATGTATCTCGGAAGCGGGTTGAGTATACATGGCGTGCACAGGACGATTGCAAAAGTGACCGGGAAATATTAAACATTAAGGTATAAAAAATACTGGGAACAAGCTTCACTGAAATGTGAGGATTTCTACTTCTAAACCCGGTGAACCTGAAATAATTCTGCCTTTAAGCCGATAGTCCAAAGGGAAATGTATGGATGTGTTTGTAGGAACGAGCGGCTGGTACTATGATTGGAACAAAAAGAAGAACTTTGACTGGTTTATAGAAAATTCCAGCCTGAACAGCGTCGAGCTTAACGCCAGTTTCTATAGATTTCCCTTTCCCAGGCAGATTGAAGCCTGGAGCACGAAAGGGGCAGGACTCAGGTGGAGCATAAAAGTGCATAGATCCATAACCCACTGGCGCCAGCTCAGTGGGAGTTCCCTTGAAATCTGGGAGAATTTCAGGGAGCTTTTTGAACCCATGGATCATATTATTGATTTTTACCTCTTTCAGGTGCCTCCGAACTTCAATGATGTAGCAAGGGCACTCAGGTTTGCAGAAGCCGCAAAACTCGGGGAAAGATTCGCCCTGGAGATCAGGAATAGAAGGCTGCTCGGTGATGATGAGGCATGTGAAGAACTTATGAAAGAGGTTACTCTGGTATCAGTAGATTCCCCGGACTACAGGAACCGCATCTTTCCCGGAAAAATAATATATATGAGGATGCACGGCAGGGAAGGTTGGTACAATTATAATTATTCCATGGAAGAAATTAGCGAAACTTTCAGGAAAATGCGTGAATTTGGGCCTGAGAAAGTCTATATTTATTTCAATAACGACCATAATATGCTGGAAAATGCGAGAATGACATTAAAAGTCTTTTCTGGATTGTAAACTCCAAATTTATTTCTTAATTCATAAAAAGCTTCATTTTATTTGAGAAAAAAGTGAGATTTAATGGCGCTAATTTCTTATTTTTGAGCCTTAATGAAAAACCGTTTTTTCAATTGTTAACCTTTATTAAGAATAAATTATTATATCGAGAAGTGCATCCAACATCTAATACGAAGATTATGAGGAGTTAATATCAGGCGCCTCAAAATCAAAAACGAATTTTTAAAGATCCAACCACCAGAGAAGCCATTTTACCCGGAATTCCCTATATATATAAAAAAGAAGTGAAATATATGTTCTGGAGTAAAGACAAGATAGTTGAAAGGCTGAGCAAAATCCCTAGAACCCTAGAAGACATCTCAATAGAAATTTTTGAAGGTGTTACCCCAACGAATGATTTTTTGCAAAGAGCTGACCTTTCGAGAGAGAACTGCACAGATGCATCCTGCATCAGCAGAGATGCACACACAAATGTAGGCATAGAACAGGTAAGTATAGAAAAGGAGCTCATGCACCCCTATGTGGATGATTCCGTCCCAAGCGAATTTGCGGTTCAGTCAACTAAGTACCAGTTTATGCTGCCTTATGAGATCCTTGACAACAGCATAAGGAAAGAATACAGGATATTCCAGCCCGAAGAACTGAAAACAAAGTTTCCTGCAGCTTATAGGCATCTAATGGAAATTAAACAGCAATCAAAAATTGAAAAACAGGAATTCGATTCGGCTGACTATCGCCTTGAGGACGAGAGCTTCCTGAGATACATTAATACGCCTAAAATCATTGTTACCAGTAACTTACGCCTGCAGGCTTCGTACGATCCGACCGGCAAGTACGTTTTTGCAAATGGAGTAGGAATCGTGCTCGGGGATCCTACACTCTACCACTATGTTACAGCCGTGCTCAACTCTTCGATAGCAAGTGCTTTCCCCGAAATCTGGAGCCGCCAGGGAGTACGGAACACAAGCGGTCTGAATGCACAGATGCTGAAAAGGTTTCCAATAACGTTCCCTAAAAAAGAGATTACTGAAAACATTATAAGTACAATCTCCCGCTACCTGATTTATCTCAACAGGCAGAAGCAAATAGCGAAAAAGTACTCTATACCCGGCTACCAGGAGCTCATTGACTTCTACAAGAGAATTTCAGATCTTCTGATTCTGGATGCTTATTTTACAAGCGATCTCGACCCAAAGCTTCTTGATGTTCTTGCGGAGAACATTACGGCATCCGATGAAGAATTTGAATACAGCGACGATATAAATCTCCTGATCGGATTGCAAGAAATAAAGAAAAACATCCTGAATTCTCCAGACTTTGTGAAGTGCAGGTTCAGCAATGAGTTCACAAATATTCTGGCAACTCTGAAAAACACCCGTGTCTGGTAAGTGGAAATACCCTGCCAGCACGAATTTTTTAATTGCTTTCCTGAATGTCTTAATTTTTATTTTCCAGTATCTCGACTTTTTATTTTCCTGTGTCTGATCTACATATTTATTCTGATCTGCATATTTATCCTGATCTAAAGAAAGCCCTGCTAGAAGTTTTAAATAATTTCAGCTATTTATAGAGTCTAAATTTATTATTTGAGACATATTTCTCACATAATTTCATTATATACTCTGACCTTTCACTACCCTACCTTTCATATACCCTGACCTTTTCCGGAGAAATACCCGTGGACTACTGGATAATTTCAACTCTTGCCCTTTTACTTGGCTTGCTTGCTGCTTATCTTCTCCTGAAATATATTGACCTGAAAGGCAAGACCGAGTCCCGTGCCAGGGAGATGTTCGAAGCCTGGCAGGCGAGAGAGATGGACCGTCAGGTTTCCGAAAGAGCCGAAACTCTCTTCAGGACCTGGAAATTGGAAGAGGAGAAAAAAATCCGCCAGGACGCAGTAAAGAAAAGTGAAGCCGTCACCCGCGGCAAGGTTACGGAACACCTTATCCCCTATTTCCCGGATTTCGAGTACAACCCTAAAGATGCCCGCTTCCTCGGCACCCCTGTAGATTTCATTGTTTTTGACGGGCTCTCGGAAGGAGAAATGAATAAGGTAGTCTTTGTCGAGGTCAAAACCGGAAAAACCGGAGCTCTTTCTCCGAGAGAAAAACTTGTCAGGGACTGCATTGACAGGGGAAAGGTAAGCTATGAAATTATCCATAACAGAGACAACAATTGAAGAAGAATGAGGATTCACATTTTACGGGCTGAATGGTTATTGTTTTTCTTGAACGGGGCTCTCACCGTTCGCTTTGCGACCAGCTTTTCGAAAACTGAAAAATGAATAAAGACCAAACTCAAAAGAAGAAAAGCAATTCTTAGAACAATTGAACTGAAGAATTCTGCCACATCTCAAATATGTAGGAAAGAATTCCCATGTAATGCAGGAGAGCAATAATAAGTGCCACAAAGCTGAGGATCAAAAACACACTGGATATCCTTATATGCTTATATTTCTCTTCCAGAATTTCTTCAAACGTTTCCTTTGATTTCCGGCTTGAATTTATGTTTATACCATATTTTTTCCTGACAAGCACCATTACCGCAAAAATCAGGCTTGCGAGCCATAAAACAAGAGGAGCCGCGTATATCAGGACTGAAATCCCTTCCACGTTCTTTACATCCGAAAACGCTATCGCATGGAAATAAATCCCTTCGAGCAGCCCTGTTATGGTAACAAACTGTTTTGCAGTGTCTTCCACGCTGGAGATGGATTCCCCAACAAGCTTTTAGGCATTCTGCTTCCAGAAAGGATTTGGTTCTGCCGTTTCAACAGGAATTTCTTCATAGGTTTCGCTCTCAGCTTCCCCCCCGGTCACGTCTTCACTTCCCATTCAAATTCTTTTTCGCAATTGGGGCATTTGAGATCTATAAAGAAACTTTTGGCAGTTTTTCTCTTGAATAATCTCTTAACATCAGAAAAATCCGTGCGAATTGCAACTATTTCTCCATCTTCCACAAATTTCTCTACATCAGTCCTGTATCTATACCCGCAGTGAGGACACTTTATAGGTTCACAAATCATTCTCCCACCAGCCTCTCAAACTCAGCATCAAATTCCTTTTCTCCCATTTTATCTCGCAATATTAAAAGGGATCTTGCGACAATTTCTTTATTAGGCGAATTCAACTGCTCGAAGATTGAAAAAGAAATGAGATAATTTCTGAGAGCACTACTATATTCTCCTTCTTCTTCATTTATTCTTCCAAGCTGGTGCAGTGTTATTGCAAATCCATTTTTATCCCCGAGCTCCTCTTTTATTTTCAGGGACTGATTATACAGTTTTACGGCTTCTTCATAGTTGCCCTGCCTCTGATGAATCATTCCAAGCTGGTGCAGTGTTGATGCAATTCCGCTTTTGTTCCCGAGCTCTTCTGCAATTTTCAGGGACTGGTTGTACAGTTTTACGGCTTCTTCATAGTTGCCCTGATCCTGATGAATCGTTCCAAGATTGTGCAGTGTGTGTGCAATTCCGCTTTTGTTCCCGAGCTCTTCTGCAATTTTCAGGGACTGGTTGTACAGTTTTACGGCTTCTTCGTAGTTGCCCTGATCCTGATGAATCATTCCAAGTGAGTGCAGTATTCCTGCAAATCCATTTTTGTCCCCCCATTCTTCACATTTATATCTAATGTTATTATATATTTTCAATGCTGTGTTTAAGTCTCCAAGGTGGAAGTAAATAGTTGCAAGAGTGTACTCGGCATTTGTTTTTGTTTCGCCTGATGTCGAGTTGATAGATTCGTTCAAAAGGTTCATTGCAAGTTCAATATGCCCCCAGCGGATCAGGAGGTTTGAAGTACTTTCTACAATTTCGCTTGCACTTTCAAAATCTTCCGCTTCGAAGTAATAGTCCCGTGCTTTCAGAATATCCCAGAGGCTTCCGGTTTGAGAGACAAGGTTTTCATAGTATCTGGCAGCCCTGATAAGAAGCTTCTTTTTGTCCAGTCCTTCTTCTTTCAGCTTATCCTGTGCGAAATTTCTGACTATTGTATGTTCCATGTAAACGGTTTGGTCATATTCTTGCTCTTTTGAGATCAAACCCCACTGGATGAGTTTTTGAAGAGGTTCTACAATAGATGGGCTTTCGTCTTTTTCGTCTCCAATAATCCATGATAATGCTTCTACAGGGACAGCTTCGTCATAAATAGAGGCATAAATAAGAAGTTTTTTAGCCTCTGAATCCAGTTTCGAGAAAGATTTCTCAAGCAGGGTAAACTCCATAAGTTCCTTTTTTAAGGGCTTTAAGTCCAGCATTAAGCTGTCCACACCCTGCACAGAAGAAAGTTTTGCAAACTTCCCTATTGTCCAGGGATGTCCGCCTATTATATCGTAAATCTGCTTCTTTTTCCGAATGTCAAGATTTGCAAGTTCTGTATACTTGTTCATCAACCAGTTAGTCTGCGGGAAGTGAAGTTCAGGAAGGGAAATATGTTCTATGCTTTCAGGCAGTCTGCCCTCAAGCGGGTCAAAATCGTAACGAGTTGTTATGATGAATTTCGTACCTGTGTAGGTGTTATTCAGAAGTTGCTGGAGAAATGTCTTTAGTTCAGGGCTTTCGATCTCTTTTCGGTCTTCGTCTAGGCAATCTTCAAAGTTGTCAAGGATTATAAGGAAACGCAGTTGATTAAGTGTATTTATCAGCACGAAAGTTTTAGTTTCAAGTGGTTCAGGCTGATTAAGAATCTGATTAAGTTCAAACCTCCCTTTCATCATAAGGAAGTTGTTAATCCTTGTCAGGATATCTTCAGGTCTGGTAGTTGAAGTGCACTTCATCCCGAAGACTCCATCGAAGTACTCGTTCATCTTTAGTGCAAGTCGGGTTGCAAGTACTGTTTTTCCCATGCCGCCAAAGCCGTGAATGATGGCAGCACGCCTTATATCCGATCTAAATCCTTTTTCCAGAATTCGAAGCTCTTTTTTTCTAGCAACGAAGCCAGTTTTCATGACCTGCAAATCCGAAAGCATTGTAGGTTTGAATACAAATTCGGCAGGCTCGGGTTTTATATCTCCTACCTGAACGCAATTGCAGTCTGAAAGATACAGCACAGGCGTTGCAAAGTCAAATCCATTACTCTTTTCTGAATTTTTCATTGCAATTCTGGCTTCTTTAAGGGCAATGTCAACTGATTTCCCGCTTGCAATCGTTCTATAAAACGTATATGCAAACTGGATTGCCACATCATCCAGTACTGAGTACTGCATGGCGACTACAGCCGGAATTCTCCGTTTTGAGAGCATACTGGCTAAATCGCTGAAAGCTTCTTTGTTCGAGCCTTTAGCTGACTCGCAGGAACTGAGCACAACAAGCCTCATGCCCATGTCTGAAAAAAGGTCTGTGAGAATTTTATTGTCTATTAGTCTGGCTTTTCGATCTTCGGTTTCAAATACGAGATATCCTTTGCCGTTTCTGCTTACTCCATGCCCAGTGAAATGTACTATGTGATATTCTTGCTCGTTAAGGTAACCCTGAACGTTTTCAAAGGTGGCGTCTTCTGTGAAATCGACCTTAATTTTTTGTTCTTTCTGAAGCTTATCCAGGGCTTCCAGAATAATTTCCTGCTCTTTTTCGGTGTTTAATGGTGGAATTTTGGGATCTTCTGGACTTGAGATTACTACCAGCATTCGGAGAACGGAATCAAGTGGTTTAGATTCGGTTTTCTTTACCCCGGCTGGAAGTCTTGAGAGCAAAATGCTCCTTCTGGTGATTAAAAAATCTTCTCCATCGTGCAGATATTCCCAGGGCAAAGCTGCAATTTCCGGGACATCTTCACTGAACTGCAATGAAAGTCTGAGCCCGCAATTTTCATCCTGAACTTCGTTAAAGCGTTTGTTGAAGTACTCTCCCAGTTCACCTGAAAATACAATATTGTACAGCATTTTTCCTAATTCAATATGAGTTGTTTCTTCAGGCTGGGGTCTGGGAATAATAATTTTTTCTTCAATCCTATCCAGCATCTGAATAAGTTTCAGATCGCGCCGGAGTTCAAAATTTCGGCTGGCTTTAGTCTCTCCATCTTCTAGAATTGAAGCTGTTTACAGGTTGTAGGAACCTTCAGGTCCCTTTGAGATTTGCAGGTCGAGGGAGTAATAGTCCACAAAAAACACCTTCTCAGTAATAAAAATTAGAAACTATCAAATTTATACTTTTGTTTTTATTTGCTCATTGGAATATTAATATAAAAAAGAAGTCCTTTTAAGAAAACATGGAGTAAATAATACTTAGAGTCCAGAAAATTAATTTAAATAGGAATCTGAGAGAACGTCTTTTGCAACTAAATTCTCAAGATTTATCCTTGAGTTCCCCAAAACAGAGCAGATTAGATTTTCATTCATAAAGCTGGTTAGTCCCATCTGCGCCTCAGCGCGGGACAAAAGCGACCTTGAGACACCTCTTTTGCTGCCTCGGAATAACATCAAACGATTAATAAGCGGAGCGTCGAAAAAAGTAAGGTATGGGAAATCTGGAAATATATTTCCCGTTTATCTATTTTTATTCCAGTTTCCCCTCTGGCATATAACACCCAAAATAGGTATTTTGCTCCACTTTCTTCAGGATATTGTTAATGCTTTCGAGTGAAGCTTCCATTCTTTCTATTCTCTTCTCGATCTCCTGCAGTCTGGTAAGAATTTCCTGGTCTGTAGTCACAATTTTCAACCTCGTATATATTTGCTAAAGTTAACCCAATAGATACTTCTGATGTATACTCCAGTATGTTCTGCAATCATTTTATAGTCAACGTAAAGCTTCATTGCTTGCCGATTTAAATAAAATCAAGATCTATTTTTCAGGGAAATGAGATAATTCTGGGAAATGGGAATATAATGGGGGCGAAAATACCGTGCTAAGAATCGCGGTAACCGGCAGTCCAGGTATTGGAAAATCAACAGTTGTGGCAAAAGTTGCTGAAAAACTTGCCGACCAGTCGGGCTTAAATACCGTGCTAAGAATCGCGGTAACCGGCAGTCCAGGTATTGGAAAATCAACAGTTGTGGCAAAAGTTGCTGAAAAACTTGCCGACCAGTCGGGCTTAAAAATAGGCGGCATCCAGACTGCCGAAATTCGGAATGAAGGGGAGAGGGAAGGATTCTCAATAAAAGACCTTGCTACCGGAAAAACAGGACTCCTGGCTTCTATCAGAGGAAAGGGTCCTAGAGTTGGAAAATATCACGTCAACCTGAAAGATCTTGAAAGGATTGGGGCAAATGCTCTAAGGAATGCCCTGGATTGTGACCTGATAGTTATCGATGAGGTTGGGCCAATGGAGCTCAAATCCGAGGCTTTTGTTTCGGCAGTTGAAGCAGTCCTGGAATCCAATAAACCTGTTCTTGCAGTGCTGCATCGGTCAAGCAGCCACCAATTGGCTCAAAGGATGAGGAAAGAATTCGAGGTATTCACGGTTGATGAGGAGAACCGGGATGAGCTGCCTGAAAAAATCATAAACCGCTTCATGGAAATGAGGTGAAACCTATCCTTCTCACATCTTATCTGTCACGATTCACTAGATGCACATATCTGTAAATGTGTGCATCTGTACCGAAGATTTACGGAACAACATCATGTGAGTTTTTATATAAGAAGCAGCCCGTTTTGCCAGTCATTGATTATTCTGGTAGCGGTTCTTGTCTCATCCACCTCCTCTTTTTTCTGCAGGAAATTACACTGTCTGCCTATCATCTCAAGCACATCGTAAGAACTTTCGTCTTCGATTGTAACGTTATAGAATGATTCAAGGGCTGCTTTATTTTCGGCAAGCATTTTTTCGATTATTTTCAAGGCGACTCCTATCTTGTCCTTGAGGTGGGTTGCATCCTTTATTCCTAGCAGCCCCTGAAGATATTCATCTTTCTCATCAAAGGGGATAACTCCAGGCGTATCTATAAACATAATGCGTGAGCCTGCATATACGTGCTGAACGCCTTTTGTGTGTCCCGATATAGGAGATGTACTTGCCCTGTGCCTGCCTGTAACGCTGTTGATTACGGAGGATTTGCCGACATTGGGATAGCCGATAGTGCCAACCAGAATATCTCGCCCTTTTATACCCGCTTTTATAGCGGCAGATGCGAGGATCTGGTGCCTGAGCATTGTTGTTCCTGACCTTTCCTTGCTGGAGACAAAAACTACAGGTGCAATTTTTGAAAGGCGGGCTTTTGTCTTCTCAAGTTTTTCCTTTGATACGAGATCAGATTTGTTGATTACTATTATGAGAGGTTTGTTTAAGCGAATAATATCGCGTTCTACTTCGCTGTTCCGGGTCTCGTCAGGAAACCTGGCGTCTATTATTTCAAGAAGGACATCAGCTTTTCTGATAACATCTTTTACAAGGGCTTTGTAGCTCGCCATATACTGTGGCTATGGCACAAGCTGATATATGAATATAGTGAGGTGAAGGTTTTAGTATACTCAATAAAGCAAAAAGTGAGAAATCATTCAACTCAAAGATTTTTGATTATATTGAAAGAAGTGTTTTAATCTGAGTTGCAAAGTGTTTCAACCGCCTAGATCCTATATAATTTAGTGATTTTGACAATATATATTGTTGGACAAACTTATTTTATATAGAAGCATTCTGTGATTTAGAGTGAAATATAGTATATCTTAAAATAAAGACTTTTATTATCTTATTTTTTATTCAGGAGGGGTAAACCATGACTAATTTCAGCAAAGATTCAGAAAAAGAGGAAATCTCAGGAAAAGAAGTAGTTTCAGGAAAAAGAAGAAATTCTGGAGAAAACAGCTCTATTGACATTTCAAATAAAAACCCGAGAGAAGAGTTGGGAATTGAAAAGAAAACGAAAAAACACCGAGATCTGCTTGAAAGGTACGAAAGCAGGCTGAAAGATCTGGATCCAGAGCTTATCACCCCTGAAGATGAAATCGCCTTAAAGGAAGCATTTATACATGCAAAGGAGGCTTTTGAACCGGAAGAACTGGTAAGCTGGTTCATAGTTAAAGCCGAGCCTTTCTACAGATCCGGATACTGGAAAATACTCCTTCCCCTTTATGAAGAACTGCTTGGCATTGTGGAAAAGGAGATTGGGGCTGAAAGTCCGGAGGCTGCATCTGTACTGAATGGGCTTGCAGGAATCTACCGTTATATAGAGAATTACGAAAAAGCCCTAGAGTTTTTTTTAATGGCTTTGAGAATCCGCGAAAACCTTGCCAATCAACCCAGACCTGAAACTGGGGATACACTAAGTGAGCTTGGTACTCTCTACTATCTGATGGAGAGGTATGAAGACGCCGCCTCATACTACACCCGCGCTCTGAAGATTCAGGAGAAATTCCTCAGCCTGCAGAACCTAGGCGCTGTTAGAACCCTGAACAGGATGGCTTTTTTTTATAAGGGAATGGAAAAGCCTGAGAAAGCTGAAGAGCACTTCAGGAAGGCTCTCAAACTTCTCGAAAAACTTCTTGAGCAGGAGCCTGAAAACCATGTGGTTATGAGGTATAAAGCCGGAACCTTGAATAACCTGGGCGTTTTGCTCGCGGAGATGGGCAAACTTGATGAAGCTGAGGATACTTACGGGCAGGCATTAAAGCTTCAGGAAAAGGTATATGGTGCTGAGCATCCGCAGGTTGCCCAGACTCTGAACAATCTTGCCCTGCTCTATTTCCAGACCACAAGGTATGAAAAAGCCATGATCCTTTATACAAGATCCCTGGAAATCATGGAAAATTTCGGAAAAACTGAACATACGGGCTTTGCTACGACCCTTAACAACCTCGCAGGCGTCTATATCCAGAAAGGCCGCTACGAAAAAGCGCTGGAGTTATACACGCAAGCTCTCGAAATCCGGGAGCGCATCCTGGGTCCTGACAGCCCTGACGTTGCGAAGACTTTAAACAACCTGGGCGAACTTTATAGGATTCTTGGTCAACACAAAAAAGCCCTTCCTCTTTATACTCGTGCCCTTCAGATTTATGAAAAAACTCTAGGTCCTACCCATCCCGATATTGGCACAACTCTTAACAACCTTGCAGGCTTGCATGAAAGCATGGGCGAATACGAAACTGCAATCAACCTGTATGAAAAATCCCTCGATATAATCGAAAAAAAATACGGTCCAGACCATCCCTATTACAAAATCACACGAAATAATTTACTTGGCTTGTACGAAAAAATAGAACGAAGCTGGCGGCGCTAAGAATTCAATCACTGCAAGTATAGCTTTACACCTGCCAGCTGCGCTTCTACATAATTGAGATTATATAGTCCAGTTGTTTAACAAAATATACAATCAGGCTATTTAAAATAAACTCTCAGAGCACATAAAACAGGTTCAATACTCCATGGCATGTGCAGGTAGTGGCAATGAAAAATGCCCTATCTTCTGGATTCTCGAGCCTTTCTCCACTCTTATTTTCTTTAAATGCTCTTACAAACTCAAAGATCTCCAGTAGATTCTGCTTGAATTCCTTTCCTTTAAGCCCTCCTGTACCTGGCTTCATCTGGTGGCTCTCAAAGACCCAGCCTGGCAGGCTCTGGCGAAGTTTCCCTGCATATTCCGTAATGGTCTCAGGTTTTATCCTCCCGAATGTGGGGCAGCGGTCTCTAGGACCCGGACAGCCGTCAGGACAGATTTCTCCTTCCCTGGCATAAGAGAAAAAGAGCATTCCATGTTCAGGGTAACGCCCTGCGATTACATCAGCAGGAAAGGAAGCTGCAAGCTTTTCGAAAAATGTCATGAGCCTTTTGTTTTCAGGTCCGATAATAAGCTCGGTTACAGGGCTGCTTCCTTTCTGGCTTTTATCTTCTATTTTTTCCAGGCTTTCGTTCTTTGCAGGTTCAAGAGGGAATTTTAGAAGCTCGGAAAGCATATATGCAACCGCATGACAGGGAACAGCAGGAATAATATATTCAGGAATACCATAGCTTAAAAGAAAAGGGATGTGCTTAAGATCCATTTTGCAAAAGTAGATCTCAGGTTTCCCATCTTCTTTTTCGTTCTCTCCTTCATCTTCCCTTTTGACTGCCCCTGCTACTCTGGGAGATTTAAGCACTTTATTCGGTGAAGGTTCAGAAGCCTTATTTTTCAGGAGATTTACCACCTCGGCTTCAGTTTTGATGTCTGCCTCATCTGAAGCAGGAGCATTTTCGTCCTTATCGATAACGAGAACGAAGGGGAACTTGTTTTTCCGGGCATAATGAAGGAAATCCGTGCCGATTTTTCCCCCTCCCAGAACCAGATAATAATTTTTGATTACCTGAGTTTTCTCAAGGCGATTTATTTTTTCATTGATTGCAGAGATCTCAAAATTTGGATTTTCCATAGAACACCAGCCAGATAGTAAGACGGCAGCAAGCTAAGGCTTTTTCCTGCACCCTTGTGTGAAGAAAAATTAGCTTCCTTTTATATAAGTGCACAGGTGAGATTGTCAGGTCTAATTTGTGGATGTCACGATAGTAGTTGTTCAAGGTAGCCTGTAGGATCAATCAAGTTTTCCGGCTTTTCTTCGCCAAACCAGTTTCCCCCAAGATAATTCCTGTGCGCAACAATGGGCTGCTTTTTCCAGAACTCAAAATGAAGCATGCTCGGATTCCTGTCTTTTAACTTCCGGATATAAAGCGGGCAGAAATCATCGATTTTGCTGGGGTTCAGCACCATGCCCACATGCCCTATCAATTGCCCAGGTTCGATTTCGTCTCCTTTTTTCACGGTAAAGCCTGCAAGCTCACCATATTTGCAGAACAGTTCCCTGCTATGTTCAATAATTACATAATAAGTCGGATTCCAGTAGGGCAGGATTTCAGGCGAGGTCATTATCCCTATCTCTGTGACAACTCCTCTTTCAATCGAGACGACCTCGGTTTTTTCAGGGGCATAAAGGTCAACTCCGCAATGGTATCTATCTCCCCTGTTTTCCCAGAAAGAACCGGCTTCACCTTTTTGCGGAACCTGAAACTTCTTAAAGCCTGTTTTTTTCTGATCTGCATTTTCAGAATCTGGATTTTCTAAAATTTTTGAATTTAGAGGCCACACTTTCATGAGATCTCAATATATGTGGGGGTAATTTTTTAAATAATTTATTTGATGTTCTGGTTTTATATTCTATTATTGGATTTTATTCCTGTTTTTATCTTATGTCATTACTGTTCTGCTAAGGTCAATATTTTGTCTTGCATTATTAACGTTCGGATTTATTTGTTTGCGTATAGGGCATTGAAAACTGTTGCTCAACCGATTCCCTGTAAAGTGTATTGTATGTGCAGAAAGGGATTATTCTGCCATCGGGTGTAGAATAATGAACTCCGCACTTTTTGATCCTCTCAAGATCTATGTTATACAGATCCTGAAAATGCATTACTCCGACGAATAGGGTATTCCTGTGGAAGCGTGCGGTATGTTCTTTGTCGCCGGCTTTAAGGACGTCAAGAATCATCCGGGTTACGTTTATTGATTTCGGTCCCCTGCTCTCGTCAATGTACCTTGGGATCTCCTTTATGACTTTTGCAAGGGTTCGGACCCGCCCTCCTTTCCCATTTATCTCAGGGATTACTTCGTTTATAAACTCAAGAAAACCATCAACATCAATAAAATCTGTAATCGGGATAAAATGACCCTCTTCAAAGAATAGATAGGTTGCAGCTCCGCAGTGCTGGTGGACTGTGAATTCAGGAATTGGGACTTTCCTCATAGCGGATAAAAACCGGCTTATAGGGACTACAGAAGATACAGGATACCAGGCGTTGCGGGAGATCTCTCCGTCGGTCTGTTCCTCCACAAGTCTCAGCACATCAGGTATGGTAATCCTTTTATCTTCTCGCTGAGATTGGTCCACCCTTCCTGTAAAAGCAATTGGCTGGAAATTTACTCCTTTTACAATGTCAAGATTTTCGGCTGCAAACCGGATGATTCCTCCAACTTGGAAATCGTTAACCTCTTTTGCAAGCGTCGGCACAAGCACAAGACTATCTGGTCCAAAATCCCTGCAGTTTTTGATAGCTTTTAACTTTAGGGGCAGGGCATTAAAACCCCGGGTTTTGATATAGGGATCTGGTGTGACTCCATCAAAAGAGAGGTAAATTGTATGAAGTCCGGCGTCTTTAAGTCTTTTGCAGTACTCTGGACTTTTTGCAAGCTTAACTCCGTTGCTTGCAATCTGGATTTGCAAAAAACCCAGTTCTTCTGCCAGTTCAATAATCTCAGGAAGGTCATCCCTTAATGTCGGCTCTCCGCCAGAAAACTGAACGGCATAGCATGGAACAGGTTTCTCGTTTCTGAGCGTTTCCATCATCTTTCTGATTTCCTCGAAACTAGGCTCATAAATGAGACCTGTCACTCTTGCGTTTGCAAAACAGACAGGGCATGCAAGGTTGCATCTGTTGGTGATGTCTATATTTGCAAGCAAAGTTCCTGTCTGGTGAGCAGGACAGATACCGCAATCAAATGGGCAATTTGTGGAATCAGAATCCTGGAGATGGGAAATCTCTGATCCGGTATGTGAATGAATTTCAAACTTCCTGTAAAGTTCAGCGTCTGACCAGTATATATCCCTGAAGTTCCCATGTTCAGGGCAGCCTTTTTCCATTATCAGTTTTCCATTTTCCTCAAAGATTGAAGCCGTAATTATCTTTTTGCATTCCGGACAAACCGATTTTGTTGATCTCATGCTTTTACCCTGCCTTTAATCTTTACATAAATCGGAGATCTCTACACAGGTGTAGAGATGATTCTTAAATCTGATTTAGGAAGGAATATCTTTTTGTCAGATTTTATGCATTGCATCCTTGTCGGGATTTCAGTAATATCTTTTGCATGGTTTTTCTTTTTTAGCTCTCTTAGATATCTCCTTTAAAGATATTACAAAAGTAGAGATGAATATTATACCAAGGATTATCCGGTTTACAGGGCTTGTTAAGTCTGAATAATTATTCACAAAAGGACTGGTAACAGAATAACCAACGTCGCTGGCTAAATAGGCGTTTTCAGGCTGCAATCCGTAATAAGCGGCTTCTATAAGTACTGTTATAAGTGTTATTAAACAGGCTATTATGAAACTGCGTATTAAAATATCAGAGTTCATTGTGATCATCTTTATAACTTCATCCTGAAATATAAGTTTATTTCAGCCAAATCCCTGTATTGAACATTTTTAATTTTAAAAAAGATTGGTAAAAATTAATGTCCTTTGATAAAGAAAAAGAGGGCAAAGCTTCTTCGATTGAACTGTCAGTAATATATGAAATTCTCAATGAATTAAGGGTAGTATTTAATCTTGAAATTACAAACTGATCTTGTATGAAAATCCACGTTCTCCAGCACTCTCCCATAAACACCCTGGGCACCATTGAAGAATATGCAAGAATCAAAGGACACAGGCTTGAGTCAACCCGTTTTTACGAGGCAAAAAGTCCCCCGGAACTTGATTCTTTTGATCTTCTTATCATCATGGGTGGTCCAATGGGAATCTACGATTATGAAGAAAATCCCTGGCTGAGGGATGAAAAAGCATTTATCAAGCAGGCAGTTGACACTGGAAAACCGATACTTGGAATCTGCCTTGGTGCGCAATTGCTTGCTGACATCCTCGGCGCCCGCGTTTATGAAAACCCGCATATGGAGATGGGATGGTTTCCTGTAAGGGCATCCGGCGGCAAAAATAAACCAGAATTTCTTGAGGGGCTGTCGGAAAGGATTACGGTTTTTCACTGGCACAGCAGGACTTTTGACCTGCCGGCAGGAGCTGTTCACCTTTTTGAAAGCGAGGGCTGCAAGAACCAGGGATTCATTTATAACGGAAGGGTTGTGGCGCTTCAGTTTCATCCCGAGGTGAATGAAGAAAGAATTCGGTCTTTGATTGAGCGATTTGGGGAAGGGCTGGCGGAGGGACCGTTTGTGCAGAAAAAGCAAGAAATGCTCGGGCAGCGAGAATATCTGGTTGGCACAAAGGAATTCATGTTTCTGATACTGGATAAGTTTGAATTAATGAATTGATGCATTATTCCAGCGTTTTTTCTGGAGTTTGATGCCCTCTATGGCTTATTGCTCGCTTATTTTCCTTTGTGAAAATCCCTTTTACTCCTCCTGAGATCAGGGCTGCTATATCTTTTAAAACCAGGCCCTGTTTGAATCCTTTCGGGAGTGCGATATATCTCGGGCTCCAGACAGGATTGAATTTCTCTTTAAACTCCCTTACTCCCCTATAGTTATAAAAGTGTTCTCCGTGGGAAAAAATTAAAGACCCTATTTTATGCCAGATAGGAGCAAATTGTCGATTCTCAAGCCCTGAGAGAGGAGCCATCCCGAGAGAAAAGTGTTTGTACCCCATTTCTTTTCCCCAGAGCATTAGCTTGATAAAAAGGTATTCCATTGTTCTGTACGGGGCATTGGGACCGTAGCGCATGAGGTCGACACTGATTTCTTCCTTTTCTGCTCCAGTCCATATGTTTGCAAAAGCAACTATCTCGGAGTCGTTTCTCACAAGGGCAATCGGGAAGTTGCTCAGATATTTTTCGTCAAAAAACCCAATTGAAAATCGCTTTTCTTTTCCTGCTTTCATTTGCAGCCAGGCATCTGAGATACGTCGGAGTTCGGGCATAAGGCGGAGAACCTCTTCTCCGGAGACAATTTCAAACCTGTATCCCTTTTTTTCCACATTTCGCACAGTATAGCGGAAATCTTTTCCTGCACTTCCTTCCAGGGTAAAGGTCTCAATGGGAACTTTTGCTTCCTCCCCGATTTTTATCAGGGTCATGCCGAGGTCAAGATACACAGGAATATACTTTTCACTTACCTCATAAAAAGCAGCCCTGCCCTGGTTCAGTCTACTCATCTCATAAAAGTCCCAAATCAGCTCTTTTGCCCGTTTGCTGGTTCCTACAATGTCTCCCATTGCAACCCAGGTCTTTCCGTAAATTCCATACATTAAAAATGCCTGCTTTTCATCGTCGAAAAGCAAGTATTTGTCTCCAGTAAGCGCCAGGTTTCCAGCAGTTTCCTTGCTCTGGTTAATAATTGTTTTTGCAAGTTTCATTTCTTCTTCCCCTGGCATATGAATATCCCTGGAAAAGGGGCTCAGCATTTTAGCTATCCCTAAAACCAGCAGCAGGAAGAAAGTTCCAACTGTTGCCCTTAAAAAGCTGGATGCCTGGGAATTAATTCCAAACTGCCACCAGAGCTCGTTTGAGTATTCCACATTCCGGTATGAGAAAAGTCCAAGCCAGACAAAGCTTACAAGCACCAGGATTATAGCAATTATGTTCTTGCTGCTAAATGACTGGTGCATAAGTGAGGACTTTCTGTAAAAGTATTTCCTGCAGGGGAGCAAAAAGAAAAACAGGGTAAAAAGAACAGACGCTTCATGATAATCAAAGTCTTTCAGGAGGGCAAAAATTCCGCCCATCAAAAGCACAGCAAGTGAGAGAATATAAGCTCCGTCAATTCTTTTCCAGAGACCGTTTGCCAGGAGAAGGAGCAATACACCCATAATGCTTCCGAAAAACCTGGAAAATTCTATCAGGGGAAAGGGAACTATGTAAGTGAGGTCATGCAGGTATCTGGGATTTGAAGGCAGAGCTCCGGAAAAGAGGAGAGAAACACCTCCAAGAAAGACAAGAATAGAAAAAATCTGAGGTACTACCTGTGACAGGCTGGAATAGGTAGCTTTTCCGATTTTTTTCAGGAATTCTTCTCTCTCTTCATATTCATACAATATAAGAGCTAGGAATCCAAACAGGAAAGGTACGAAGTAATAAATTGCCCTGAAGAGAAGAAGCGGTCTTATTATATCAACCGTGCCGAAATATGGTTCTAGCATAAACAGCATCAGAGTCTCAAAAACTCCGAGCCCTCCAGGGACAGTGCTTATCAGACCTATGATTTGAGCCAGTGCAAAAAATACAAGTACGTGAAGCATGGTAAGGTGTGGGCTTGAGGGCAAAAGGAAATAGATAATGCTTCCAGAAAGCAGATAATCTACTGAGGATAAAACAAGCTGGAAAAAAGCTATTTTTGGTTCGGGAACCCTTATCTGGTACTCCCCTATTCTGAAATTCCACTTCCTGAACGAGAAAAAGAAATAAACAGCAACGGACAGCAGAAGTAAAATTCCAATTAAGTTTAAAGAGACAGGATTCCTGAGTATATAATCCGGCAGATTCACAGGGTAGAATGTGAAGAGCAAGCCTCCGACAAAACAGAAGCCGAGCCAGAAGGTGAGAATACAGAAAACTATGATCTCACATATCTCGCGCAAACCCAGTCCATTTCTTGAATAAAATCTGTATCGCAAAGAACTTCCTGTCAGGATATTAAAGCCAATACTATAACTTATGGACATGCTGATAAATGAAGCCCGAGCTGTCTGTTTATAAGGCATAGGGTGGTTGATATGACGGACTGCCAGATAATCGTAGCCTGTTAAGGCAAGGTAACTCAAAAAAGTTAAAAAAAAGGCAAGCTCTATATGGCTCAGTGGAGTGATGGTAATATTTTTGATGATATACATTGAGTGTAAGTGACGCACCTGTCTATCCAGAGTCCACAAAGCCAGGGAAAATATAACCGCTGGCAAAAGAAAGCTCACAAGCTTCTCTATTTTAAGGGCTTTTTCCCGCATACTGCCGTTTTGTTTCATCAGAATCCGATATCCTCTTTTCTTATAGGATTAAAGTTTCAGGATTAAGATTTCTAATGTTGAACCTACTCTCTTAAAGTAAATATATTTTTCGTAAGTTATATGATACATCTGTTTGTTAAGAATAATGGCAACTTAATTAAGAATTTGTAAACCCGATCGTATTCATAGCATTTACTCTTATCTTTTCTTCTTCTGAGTAAAACGTTTTAAAATTCTAATAAAATTAAATTAAAAAAGGCATTCTTGAGACAGGTTTCTGAAGAATCATGAAACGAAGGAATTGATCAAGATAAGCTGCTTCTAATTGATCAAGATAAGCTGCTTCTTTTCCTGCAGGTAAATCCTAATATGTTATTGTAAAAGTAGAGTAAATTCATGAGTGTTTTTTAAAAATTAGTTAAAAAATCATCCATAGACCAATTAATACAAGTGCAATTCCACTAACTTTTTTTATGTACATCCTGTATGAACGAATTTGTTTAGATAGAGTATAGCCTCCTAACAAGCCAACTCCTATAAAAGGGGTCAATACTCCAGCGCTGAAAGCAAATAACATGGTCAGGTTGCTAACTGTTCCATTTGTTATGGTTTTGCTGATCAGTACAAGAAGCATCGGAGCAGTACAGGGAACTTTTACAAAAGAGAATAGTACTCCAAGGAAGAAAACTCCACTCAAAGTACCTACATATTTCCTAGCCGAGTTTTGAAAATAATTATCCATAACAACAGGTGAATTAAAAATCCCCAATAGGTTTAATCCAATGAGAATTATGATTATTCCTGCAACATAAGAAAAGCCTTCCAAACTGGGAATTGACTTTCTGAAAGAGAGCAAACACAGACCCAGAACTATGTAAGAAGTCACCAGTCCTAATCCAAATACTGTTGCACGCATCATGCTATTTTTTGTGCTATTGCTTGTTCCTGCAGTAAAGCTTAATAGAAACCCCAGTATGGCCATCAGACAGGGTGAAAAACCTGCAAAAAGACCGAGCGAATAAGCAACTGGTAAATTCAGATTCGTATTTATATATTCACTATCCCGTTTGTTTTCAGTTGCGTTCTCTGTCGTATGTTCAGTTTCTTCTCTACTTTTTGCAAGATACCCGTCGATTGTGGTTCTCAGTTTTTCTTCAGTAATTTCTCCATCGCCGAAAAGCTTTGTTTCATTGTTTATCACGATAGCTGGAATTCCTTCAAATCCATATTTATTCCACTGATATAAACCATCGGGGGTGCTGGTGTTTATATCAATTATAACAACATCATCATTTTCATATTGAGCTTTAATTTTATCAACAATAGGGTCGGTCATCTCGCAATAATGGCAGCCTTTTTGATGAAAATATTGTACTATAACTGGATTTGGGTCTGCAGAGACGACAGGAACAAGGAGAATTGACAGGTATATAAAAAATAGTACGATTATTATGTTAGAGCCTCTTTTCATGAAAACCCCATATTTCTCTTATAAACTCAGGTAATAGATATAAATCTCTGGAAAAAGAAGCGAAAGAATTTCTTAATATTTCCATCTAATATATGGTTACTAGCCTTTTCGAAGTAGATCGATAATTAGCGTGCGCAGTCAGATTCCGATGATCAGGAAGGACAATCTGGATTTATAATAATTTTAATTTCCTCGTAAAATCGTAACTGCTGCCTTTATATCTTTATAACATATATCTGTCCTCGGTACACAATCCTATGTGCATTAAACTACATTTAATACAAACTCAGAAGTGAGTTTTAGGCTTTCCTCTCCAGATTTGTAGTATTCCGCTTTTATTGTTTGTTTTCCTTTTTGAGCTGCAAGAAACTTTAATTCCCTTTCTCCATCAGAGTTCGTGTCAGATAGAAGTTTGAGCCCATCTGAATGAGTCACTTTCCAATTATAGCCCGTAGACGTATCTTCTTTTAGAGAAACAGTATAACTTTCTCCCTGTTTTACAGTGACCTCACTTGTGGATTTTGAGACCATAGAAACGTCTCCACCGCTGCTTATTATAGCCTGACTTGCAGCTTTTGAAGCCACAGAAACATCTCCATCCTGTGTTGAGGCCATAGAAATGTCTTCATCGCTTATTGTAGCTTGACTTGTAGCTTTTGAAGCCGCAGAAGCATCTCCATTCTGTGATGTGGTTTCACTATTAAGCGAGATTGCAGCGACTGGAATACAGATCAAAACCAGTATAAGTATTAAACTTTTTTTCCAGTTCATTCTTTTCAGCTCTTTTACTGATTTTTTGATACGTACTGCATAACAGAAGAACTGTCAGTAAGCTAAGAAGACTATCCAACAGTTACTTAATAATATGAAATTATTGCTTTTTTAATTATAGATTTTAATTTTTGACCAAAAGTTGTTTCGTTCCATCTTCGCTGAATATTTCGTAGGATGACTTTTCTTTATGGATATTGAGATCGCCTTAACGGTGGGATTACTTTAATTTCTGAACAATTTTCGGCAACGATAAATATCTATAAAAAGAAACAAGATCATCAGTGTTTTTATCTTCGGGGCAAATGACCTGTTATTACAGTTTTTTAAACTCTCAAAAAAAGGAATTAGTATTTTTCAATACTAATTCCTATGCAGATTTAATTAGTACTTCTTCTTGTTAGCAGTAAATACGGAGAATGCTTTGCTTTCTGATTCGGCTTCGGCTTCAGCCTTGTATCCATCTGCTTGTGCTATGCCGTAAGCAAAGGTACCGGTTTCAAGCTGACCAGCGCCAGTTTCTGCATATGCTTGTGGGCAGTCACCTTCTGCTTCTGCTTCTGCTTCTGCTTCAGAATCGCTAGCGCCAACGATAAGTTTGATTGGTGTAGACTTTGCTAGACCATTATCAACATTCTTTATCTTTGTATCAAAACAATTTTCACCTGGCTTACAGCCCCCAGCTGAGGCTGTTGATACAAACGCTGTGAGGAGACACAGTGCAATTAATATTCCAATTAGTTTTCTCATTTATTCACCTCTTCCTAAACCTAAGTTAAACATATATATCATCACAAACAAATCTAGAGGTACCTTTGTAGCACTAATTAGTGGGATCTAATGATAGTGGTAGCTATCAAACACTAATTATTACCCACTAATTAATTACTAATTAGTGGGATCCATTGATAGTGGTAGCTATCAAACACTAATTATTACCCACTAATTAATTACTAATTAGTGG
>Ga0134101_1000100_pt1 | contig 110772 bp, 97 predicted proteins | sample 12_3_2metaG_FD_94446 | JGI IMG/M metagenome (GOLD analysis project Ga0134101, IMG submission 94446) | Switchgrass degrading microbial communities from high solid loading bioreactors in New Hampshire, USA - 12_48_3.3_201_A2 metaG | ecosystem: Engineered > Bioreactor > Semi-continuous > Anaerobic...
GAGAGAGCCTTCGGAGTTGATATTTAAGTATAATTCCAGTGAGTTTGGGGTCGATACTGCTAAGGTTTGTAACTGGAAAATTTCTTATTAAAACCTTACAAAAACAATTATACGAGGAGAGTTAATATGAGCAAATACGAAAATGCTGTAAAACTTATGGAAGAACGCTGCGGAAATGACAAAGAAGTATTTATTGCCCTTGCGACAATATCTCTGACTCAAAACGCTTTTGGTAATCCTTGCCCTGCTGTCCGTATGGTTTGTGCTTATTATGAAGACGGAGTATTTTATGTTTCTACCGATGCAAGAAAAAATAAAATGCTGCAAATTGAGAAAAACAATTCGGTTGCTGTCTGTGGTTTAGACTGGTTCACTTTCCAGGGCACTGCTGAAAATCTTGGCTGGGTCAAGGATGAGAAGAATGCCCATATTAGAGCGAAATTTAAGAAAATCTTCGACTGGTTTGACGATGTTGGTGATGAGGACAATCCCAACTCGATTGTTCTGCGTATCACTCTTACAGAGGGTATTATTATTGATGAGGAATTAAAATACGGTGAATACAAGTATGAAGTTGATTTTATCAATAATATAGCAAAGTGAGATGAAGAAATGTCTGACCAATATAATATAAATACGATGGTGCATAATTTGATTAAAAGCTAACGTGTATTACATATCTATAATTTGAAATCCGTTTATTTCTATAATTTGAATAAACGGATTTTTTATGTGCGTCCGGCATGTTGGACTTAAAACTATGGTCTTCAAATTATTCCACTTTATGTATACTAATTGGTGTATTATGGTTATAATTATATGTATCAAACATGCGACAAAAAATAACAAAATTTGACACTAGGCTATAATTATTGTAAACATAGTTAATTTATGATTATGTATTTTATTGCTGATTATGGCTGTATTCAGTAACAACTAATATAAATTACTGAAAGGAGGTTCCCCGGCAGGCATAACAGGTAGAAGAGAAAAACAGCTGGATATGGACATTTCTTCAGTGGAACAATTGAGGTATATCACTGGGACTTTGTATACTTAACGATACTTAAAAACTATTATGGAGGGTCTCTATGTCGGTAGCAAAAAAACTCATAACAAGTTATGTAATAGTGTTAGTATTTATGGCTGGAATTGTTGGTATTAGTATTTATTCAACTGAATCATTAAAACATGAAGCTGAAAACATAATAGAAGATGCTATTCCCATTAGTGATGCAGCAGATGGATTATTGACGGCTTTAATTAATGAGGAAACTGGAGTAAGAGGATATATTATTTCAGGAGATCAAAGATTTCTTGACCCGTATTATTCTGGTATAGAAGATGTAAAAACAAATTTAGAAATAGTTGAGTCTAAATTAAATAATCATCCGGTTATGGCACAGCTTATTGAAGAAGCTAAACCTAAGATTACCGAAATAGAAAAATTTTTTGAAAAAGAGCTTACGCTGATTAAGCAGGGGAAACTGACAGAGGCACGATTGATAACTGGTGACGGAAGAGCGCTGTTTGACGACTATCGTGAAACTCACGATAAAATAAAAGAGGAAGTAAACAAAATTACTAATGATGCCTGGAATAAAGTAGTCTCAGTGGAAAGAAGAAGTCAAACATTAATTGGTGTAATTAGCATTCTGGCAATCCTTCTGACAATAATTATAACCTTCCTTTTGAACAGAAGCATTTCAACGCCTGTAAAGAAAGTTACAGAAAAATTGATTAAAATATCTGATGGAGATTTAACAGTCGATACTTTAAATGTTAAGAGTAAAGATGAAATAGGGGTATTGGTAGCTTCATTGAATAAAATGGTTATTTCAATGAGACAGACACTGGCAAGAGTAAATGACGTATCGGCTCAAGTAGCGGCATCTTCAGAAGAACTTACTGCCAGTGCTGAACAATGTACAAAAGCAAATGAGCAAATTGCTGCAGCAACTGATAAAAGTGCTTCAGGAGCAGAAGCACAACTGGAAAGCATTCAACATACAAGTGATACAATAAAAGAGATGTCCTCAAGTCTATCACAAATTGCTGAAAGCAGTGAAGAGATGTATGCTTTATCAGACAAAGCTTTTACAGCGTCAGAACATGGTATTGTTACAGTAAATGATGTTGTGGAACAAATGAATGACATAATATCAACTGTAAATGATTCTGAAAAGGTAATAATAAAATTAGGCGAACACTCAAAAAATATTGGAAAGATTGTTGCATTTATTACAAGTATTACAGAGCAGACGAATCTTCTTGCTTTAAACGCTGCTATTGAGGCAGCCCGTGCTGGTGAACATGGGCTGGGGTTTGCAGTTGTTGCAGATGAGATTCGCAAGCTTGCTGAGCAATCAAAATCATCTGCTGCACAAATAGCTCAATTTGTTAAAGAAATACAGAGTGAAACGGAATATGCTGTTGCATCAATTAACAAGGGAAATGAAAAAGTTAAAGACGGTTTTGCAAAAACTCAGCATGTTGCTGAAACCTTTCAGACTATCAAAGATGATGTTACAAATGTGAATAAAAAAGTGAAGGATGTAATGGCTGCTATAGAGGTTGTTTCGTCTCAGAGCCAGGAAATTGTATCAAATACTGAAATAATAAGAAAATCCGCCGAAGATGAGGTAATATTAAGCCAGGAGAATTCTGCTGCCAACGAGGAACAGGTTGCAACAATGGAAGAAATAACAGCTTCAGCACAAGCTTTGGCAGAACTGGCCAATGAGCTGCAGTTGTCCATATCGGTATTTAAAATTTAATTAAACAGGGTTGGTAAATATATCTGCACGTAGCAATTTGTGAGGCTATAGTAATCCCTGAAAAAGGATAGGTAAAGTATTTGCTTATCCTTTTTTTCTACTTTTGACAGGGGGAGAGAAGATAGTATAAATCCTTGTGGTACTCTTGTGGTACTGAGAAATAAGCAACTGTGCACTTGAAATTGTATTGAACAATTCAAAACACTACTGTGAATTTGACAAAATACAGAAAACATAGTATACTAATAAGTTGATTAATTTTTAATGGTATATCTCAATTTTCTAATTTTATTATAGACTGAAAACTTCAAGTTTACAAGATAATAGTCAAATTTTAAAGAATTTCTGTCATTCAGAATAACTATACCTACCTTGGATATGAGAAACTCTCATGCAGGTATTATCCGTATTTTACAAAAGGTAAAGATTTAAATAGTATATAGTAAGTATAAAACGTTTTATACCAGAAGTTAACTTATAAAGTAGAATATATTGGAGGTATTTTGTATGGGAAATGTTAACCCCGAATGGTATAAGTATTGGTCACTGGATATTAAGAAGCAATCATGGGTGGAAGATACCGAAAATCAGGTGGATTTTATAGTGAAGACACTTGAACTTACCGGAAAAGAGAGGATTCTCGACCTGGCATGCGGCTTTGGCAGACATTCGCTGGCCTTAGCCCGAAGAGGATTTTCTGTTGTCGGAGTGGATATTACAAAGGATTTTATTGATGATGCAATAAAGGAGGCGAAGGCAGCCTCGTTATCTGTTGATTTTATTTTGTCAGATATAAGAGATTTAACTTTTAAAAGTGAATTTGATGTGGTACTTAATTTGGCTGATGGTGCAATAGGATATTTGGAGAATGATGAAGAGAACCTAAAAATATTCGATGTAATTGCCAATGCCCTTAAACCTGGAGGAAAACATTTCATGGATATTTGTAATGCAGAACATGCAGAGCATTTTTTTCCTAAGCGTCATTGGGATATCGGTAAAACTACGCTGTCACTTCCAACATTTGATTGGGACAAACAAAGCCGGAGAATGCTGTTTGGAGGTTGGTCCTTAACTTTTGGTGAAATAGCCAGGAAGCCTGACACAATAGAGCCCATTTCCTCAACACGCTTATATTCCTTAAGCGAATTGGAGGCAATACTTCAGCAGAGAAACATGAGAATTATCAGCTCATTTTCAGATTATTACGGTAAGGAGTCATCATATAAAGAATTGCAATTGATGGTGTATTCCCGGAAGAATTAATAAAATTGAAATCTGAATGTGGATTCCAAAGCCGATGAAATGAGACAAATGTGAAGTGGGGTGTACTATCAATGGCATATAATATAGATAACTTTTATTAGCATATTGTCAAAAACGTCGAGTGGTAAATAAATCTTTGCTGTAAAATAGAATTACTTCCGGAAGAAAAATTACCTGAGGGGTAAGATATGGATTACTATGTTGAAATATGTTCAATTATTGTCTTTATAGAACAACGAGTAAAGCAGAAGCTTGAGTTTACTGAACTTGAAAAAACCTTGAACTTTTCTTATCGCCATATAAGAGGTATATTTAAGAACAGAACCAGGATGTCATTGTCACATTACATTACTACTCGAAAAATAGCCAACTGTGCACTTGAAATTCTATCCACATCAAAAAGCCTGACAACTATAGCTTATGAGTATGGCTTTGAAAGTTATGATACTTTTACCCGAGCTTTTAAACGTGTTACCGGCATCAGGCCGTCAGAATTCAAAAAATCAGGATTATTATGCGGAAGAAAAATACTTTGCTCTGGTGTATATGCTCCGGCTATTTTAAATACAGGTAATCCAAATTCCGACCCTCAATATATAACGGAGGTTGGTTTTATGAACAAATCTTTAAAAACCCAGGACAGCTGTATTCTTTATGGTGTACCTAAAGTGCATTATGGACGCAGAGTTGACGATTGTTTGGAATTTACGCCATTTCCTATGTGCCTGCAAGCAGTGTTGGACTATATGGGTCAAAATGTCCATTACTCATACCTTATGGCTGCATCCGGTGCTTCTTTCAGGTTGAGATGGAATGTAAAAGGCTGGGATTTGAGTGCAGTAGATATAAAAAACATATATGAAAACCAGCTGACACCATTTGAGTTGGCCTTTAAGGCTGTTGGCAGAGAATTTAAAATACTTGATAAAAAAACCTGTAAGTTTCAAAAGGAAGATTTTATTGATTTAATAAAATCGGAAATTGACGAGGGACGTCCTGTCATTGCTCTTGGAGTAGTAGGCCCACCTGAGGCCAGCATCATAACAGGTTATAGGGATAACTGCAATACCTTGTTAGGGTGGAGTTTGTTCCAGGATAACATGGAGTTTGCAAAGGATATCTCCTTTGATGAGACAGGATATTTTATCTGCAATAATTGGTGGGAAAATACCGAAGCAGTTATGGCAATTGGTGAGGAAATAACTTCAATGACTTCGGTGAAGGAAATACTTGAAAATGCTTATTACCTGATGACGACGGATACAATTCATACAGGAGAGGGTAATACATACTTTGGAAGTCAGAAGGCGTATTCAGCATGGGCTGAAGCTATGTCTGATGAGTCGAATTTCTCTGATAAAACACAGCTTTCTCAACTTATGGAACATATGATGTGTTTTGGTGATGCAGCAGCAATGGTTGGTGAAGGACGTTCATATGCAGCAGGTTATATAAACTGGCTAGGAGAAACAAATCCAGAGGTATCAAGAGAATGCAAAAAATGTGCAAACTCTCTTAGAGCCGCAGCTGATTGCGTAACAGAAATGGAAAAGATCCTTGGAGGCTTTGGAGGGGAAGAAGTGCTAAATAATATTCTTAAAAGGGAAAACAGCGATAAGATTGTCTCCCTTATCAAAGAGGCGCAAAACCATGAGGCTAAGGCTTGTGAAGAACTGAAAAATATTATTCTAAAGCATAGATAATGTAATTATTGTGTCAATTGAAATTCATTATAACAGGGAATTGCTTGGGTTAAATCAGGTTGCTCTTTAAAGGAACAATTGATCATTTTGTCTATACATGAACGAAGGCCGGACCCCGGCCTTCGTTCATGTATGCTAAATTATATTCTTTAAACCATCAACTACCAGCTTGACCAATTTGTCGGCTGTATCCCTGTTCAAGGGCATAACTCTGCCATGATAAATATAATAAATAAGATAAGAATGTAAAACTTCAAATCCGCCTTTATCATATTCCTGTGCGCTGGGAAGATAACCGTCACATCCGTTAGTATAACCTCCAAAAGCTACAAGGTCGCTGTTACAGGCCTTTACCACATCTACAGCCAACTCACACATGATTTCACAGGGAACTCCACAAAGGCACCCGTTGTTAAGCTTAAAATACTGTATCTCAACTTCCGTACTTTGCTGACGTATATTCTGCTTATGTAAGCGTGCAACCTCTTCTAACCATGCAGAACCGTCAATATGATTCACAAGCATAGCTTCATCAGATATTTCCTTTGCCCGTTCAAGAGAGGGAACATCGGCATAAAAGATTTCTTTCTGCGATACCATGGAAAGACTTCTTACATCTTCGGGATTAAGGCTTTCCACACACGGGGCAACTGCTTCCAGGATGGTCAGAGACATTTTATCCAGGGCTTCCAAAGAATACTCAAACCGCGGTTTTACATTTCCTGAAGCTCCCTGGGTAAGCATTACATTACAGCCATAATGCTCTTGAAGAAGATTCCTGGTAACCCCAATAAAATCTGATGAAATCATATAATTGTCTTCTCTGAGGACATTGGCATGGGCTGTAACCCTTAATAGTAAAAGGCGTAATTTTCCAGTTTGGGCATCGGTTATTTTCAGAATGTTTATGCGCTTATCAAGTACACCTGAAGGGTTTCTTCTGTTAATTCCAATATCCGCCTCAGTCACTCCCCAGGCAGCTTTCACAGGAGCCAATGTCTTTTTTGCTTCGCAGACTCCAATAAGCACCTGCTGGTGCAGAAAATATAGATATTCTGTTTCAAGGCTTATATTTGGTGCGCTGTGGGTATGGCTGAAACAGAGCATAACCTTTTCACGTCTGATGCCAAGCCTGCTTCCTATTTTATCCCGCAACACATTTGCGTCTGAGTACATAAAGCCTATGTGATCTATTGCCACAATACAGCACATTTCCTCCCCTAACTGCCATATGGAAATCTGGGCAAAGAGTTTGTGCAGTACACCCTTTGACAAATTATCTTCTCTGCCAAAACCAATAGTCTGAACGTTATATTCAGGTGTTATGTCCACCTCTGAAAATCCTAACAATAATTCATTTTTCAATTTATTTTTCATAACTTTGCTCCTTTAATCTTTAATATTTTTAAAATAAAGAATGCAAAGTATGATAAAGGTGGTGTAATTTTACTGCTCCATACATGCACCACCTATATCAGACAATGCATGGAGCAAAAACAATGCAGAGCGGTTGTATCAGTATCATATTTACGTTACCTCAATTATATTAATTTCCTATAAATCCTATTATCGGATGCTTATTGAAATGTGTCAAGGTTGACAGGGATGGCATAAGAACCATTAACTATAAAAGCTTTGTTATTTGAAAGATGGTAAAAAACATCAAAAACATATTTTTAGTCAAAGGTATAATAGTATTTAAATCAAAAGAATGGAGATGATTATATGGTAAAGGTAAGAATTGAGAAGAAGCCAGAAATAGAAATAATTGGACAAAAAATCTGGATATCCGGCACAGATGATAGTGAAGCCTTCGGAGCTTTTTGGGAAAAATCACATCAAAATGGATTGATAGATACTTTAAAGGAAATTAACAGAAATACCGATAATAAAGTTTTAAACAGTACTGTATTCGGTGTTTCCTGTGTAGAAAAGGATCCACAGGATAGGAGTTTTTATTTCTTTATTGCGACGGAGTATAATGATTATCCCAGGGATTGCGGCCTTGAAAAATACATAGTCCCAGCCTGTGAATGGGCAGTTTTTGAGAATACAGGGGAATTACCCATGTGCCTGATTGAAGCAGAAATGTATGCATTTGAGGAGTGGCTGCCAAACTCAGGGTATATCCATGCAAATGCACCGGAAATGGAGTTATATCCTCCCTGTATTAATACAGGGAAAGGCGTAATAACAGAGTTTTGGCTTCCAATCATAAAAAAATAATGAAATAATAAAGGTAATGAAAAAGCATTATTTTACTCTATGAGTATTACTTTTATGTCCTGTTTTGGGGAGAGGTTGAATGAATTACTGTGAGAATATTCAAAAGTCTCTGGATTATATTGAGCAGCATTTAAAGGATCCTATTGATATTAATGATGTAATCGGACTGTCTGGGTTTTCAACAACCCATTTTTATCGCATATTCCAGGCCATAATACGAGAATCTGTGAAAGATTATATCAGAAAGAGAAGGTTAAGTGAAGCGGCAATTGATATAGCGACATCTGATAGACGGGTAATAGACATTGCCTTTGATTACTGCTTCAACTCACAGGAGGTATTTACACGGGCATTCGCCCAACTTTTTGGAATAACACCTGGACGGTATAGAGAAAGAACAAAGCAGGTAGTTTTGTACGAAAAGGTCAATGCATACCAAAAAGTGCAGCTAAACTTACAACAAGATCATTTTATTGATCCTAAAATAGTGTTCAATAGAGAGTTTAAAGTTGTAGGCCTAAAAGAAGTGGTACAGCCCGGCAGCGATATAATACGTAAATTGTGGACGAAGTTTGATTTAAGAAAATCCGAGGTAGACTATGTGTTGAATCCTTTTGTATCGTTGGGGTTATGTGAATATATGCCCTGTATATCGGATGAAAGCCATTTCAGTTACATTGCAGGTGTTGAGGTGGGCAGGCTAAACAATATACCACAGGGAATGTTTTTAAAGAACATTCCCCCAGCCAAATATGCTGTGTTTACTCATAAAGGTCCCTTGAGCAGGCTGAAAAATACATATAATTATATATATGGCGCATGGCTGCCCTACTCCGGCTATGAACTGGCTGAACTGGATACAATTGAAGTGTATAATATAAATTCGGGCAGTGATGACAGGAGCTTTGAAGTATATATACCTATCAAGTAATAATTATCAGGTTTCTATTGAATTTATGCCTGATGAGGGAGTAAACTACTTCTAGAATGAAAATGGCAGGAGGGTAAAAAAATGAGCAATAACGCGCAACAGAAACATAGAGTCGGGGATTCTAATCAAATTACTCGTGAGTATTTTGATTCACTTTTGATCGAAATGCGGCATATAGACTCTGTATTACCATCTACAAAACTTGAATTGTACGGTGAAACTTTCTCAACACCTGTTATGACAGCAGCGTTATCACATCTCGATGGATGCCGTCCCAATGGAATGGCTGAAATGGCAAAAGGAGCTCTTAATGCAGATGCAGTAATGTGGACAGGTATGGGAGAAGCGGCTGAGCTTGAGGCCATAACAGCAACTGGGGCAAAAACAATAAAAATCATTAAGCCACATGCTGATAATAATGTAATATTCAGAAAGATTGAGCATGCTGAAAAATGTGGTGTATTTGCCGTGGGTATGGATATAGATCATGCTTATAATAGCAATGGTTCATATGACAATGTGATGGGACTGCCAATGTCAGGTAAGACTCTGGAGGAAATTAAGAGTTTCGTTCAGGCAACAAAGCTACCCTTTATCATAAAGGGTGTACTTAGTGAACAAGACACGTATAAATGCATTGAAGCAGGTGTCAAGGGCATTGTGGTTTCTCATCATCATGGAATAATGGATTTTGCTGTACCTCCGCTAATGATACTTCCTAAGATTGCAAAAGTGGTAAATGGCAGCATACCTATATTTGTAGACTGTGGTGTCACAAATGGTATAGATGTATTCAAAGCATTGGCATTGGGGGCTACAGCTGTATCTGTAGGCCGTGCCTTAATGGTCCCCCTTACTGAAGGCGGGGCAGAAGGAGTAAGTAAGAAAATTCAAGACATTACCAGAGAACTTGCAGGGGTAATGGCGCGTACCTGCTCAAAAGATATTTCCAGTATCGACCCGTCTGTTATCTGGAGAAAATAATAATTACCACTTCAAAATGTACAAAAGTTCTATTATCCAAGGTTATTGTGTGATTATTCCATAGTAACCTTTTTTATTATCTTTTTAATGGAGAGCTTTACAGTAATAACCTGAAATGTTATATTTACTTAGATGGGTAGTATTCTCAAAAGCAGTGCGGTCCACTGAATATCATTTCGGTTGGTTTGTATTGTTTAATGAAACTACATCAGCAGAATAAAATTTATTTATATATGACAGCTCATATCCTTGCGGAATGAGACCGAAAGAGTATCACCCCTTAATTGAAGGAGGTGGTATTTATGGGAATATTAATAATACAAAATTTGTATTTCAAAGAGCTAAATTTACAGACACAATGATCGTTAATGACATTGATGGTAAAGTAGAGGTAAGTGATACTCTTTTTCTCCATGCCTCTTACAAGGTCATGGTACATTTCAAGGATCTCAAGGTAAAATTCCGTCATATTCTGAAATTGTCTGTCAAAATAAAATCTGTTATTGTGGTTTTCATTACTATAATTAGTCTGTCCGAAAATCAATTGGCAACACTTTTGTTGATCTACCCCCAAGTATAAATTTAAACTTGCAGCTTATGCTGCTGTAGAAAGGACGGTAGCTGAAAACTAATGAGAAACACAATTTTGACTTTTAGAGAAGCAAAACTGGAAAAAAGAAAATTAACCATGCTCACAGCGTATGACTATTCAACAGCCAAACTCATTGATGAAGCCGGAATAAATGGCATCTTAGTCGGTGATTCACTGGGAATGGTGATACAGGGGCAAAAGGATACCCTTCAGGTAACAATGGAGGACATAATTTATCATACAAGGGCTGTTTCAAGAGGTGTTAAAAATGCATTGGTGGTCAGCGATATGCCCTTTATGTCGTACCAAACTTCGGTATATGATGCGGTAAAAAACGCAGGCCGCCTTGTTAAAGAGGGTCATGCCGGTGCGGTAAAGCTGGAAGGCGGAAGTGCAGTCTGCCCCCAGGTTAAGGCTATTGTAGCTACAGGAATTCCCGTAATGGCACATATTGGATTAACACCCCAGTCAGTAAATGTTTTTGGTGGTTTCAAGGTTCAGGGAAATGAAGAAAGAGATGCACGAAGACTTATAGAATGGGCTAAAGAACTGGAGGAAGCCGGAGCTTTCGCTGTGGTGCTGGAATGTATACCGGCCAGGTTGGCAGAGATTATATCCAAAAGTATTTCCATCCCCACTATAGGAATTGGTGCAGGAAACAGCTGTGACGGACAGATACTGGTTTATCAGGATATGCTGGGTATGTTTCCGGATTTTAAGCCAAGGTTTGTCAAATGCTATTCGGATATAGGTGTCCAGATGAAATCTGCCTTCTTAAAATATAAAGACGAGGTGGAAAAGGGAGAGTTTCCGGCACCTGAGCATAGCTTCAATATGTCAGAAGAAATCCTGGAAAAACTATATTAAATATAATTATTTAATTAATAGCCAAATAAACAACTCAGTTATATTGAATAATTTAATTAAAATGAGTCAGTAAGGTGATATCAGATATGATTATTTTAGATAAAATTGATGAAGTTCGATCAGTTGTAAAATCGTGGAAAAAGGAAGGGTTGCGTATTGGATTTGTACCCACAATGGGTTACCTTCATGAAGGGCATCAAAGCTTAATTGCCCGTGCCGCTAATGAAAATGATCGTGTTGTGGTAAGTATATTTGTTAATCCTATGCAATTTGGGCCTAATGAGGATTATGACAGTTATCCAAGGGATATAGTGCGGGATTTGGATATTTGTAGGGAAAGCGGAGCACATCTTGTTTTCCATCCTGATGCGGCTGAAATGTATTTATCAGACTTTTGCACCTATGTGGATATGGATTCCCTGACTGATGGATTATGTGGGAAAAGCCGTCCGGGCCATTTCCGTGGTGTATGTACAGTAGTAAATAAACTTTTCAATATTGTGAGTGCTGACCGGGCTTATTTTGGTCAAAAGGATGCACAGCAGCTGGCTGTTGTGAAACGTATGGTTCGTGATCTAAATATGGATATTGAAATAGTTGGCTGCCCAATAGTCCGGGAGGCTGACGGGTTGGCTAAAAGCTCACGAAATACATATTTAAGCCCGGACCAGCGCTCTGCTGCTCTTATTCTTAACAGATCACTTTCCCTTGGGCGGCAGCTGCTGGACAAGGGAGAAAGAAGTTCCCGTAATGTTGTCAGAGCAATAACTGAAATGATACAGACAGAGCCTATGGCGAAAATAGATTACGTAGAGGTTGTGGACGCAGATACACTGGAAAAGGTAGACTATATTGAAAAGCCTGTTCTGGTGGCATTGGCAGTTTATATAGGGAAAACCCGACTTATTGATAATTTTACATATCCCCGGTAATGAAATCAAAATCTACTACATTCATTATAAAGGAGATATAGTAATGGGAGTAATGTATATAGGCCGCTGGAATTTAAAGCCACAATGAGGTTTGGGAGGTTATTATGCAGATTACAATGCTTAAAAGCAAGATACACCGAGCAACGGTAGTACAGGCAGAACTTTCATATGTGGGGAGTATTACTGTTGATGAGGAATTGCTGGATGCAGCCGGAATCCATGAGTATGAGAAGGTACAGGTAGTGAATATAAATAATGGAAACCGTTTTGAAACCTATTGCATTGCAGGAGAAAGAGGCTCCGGGATGATTTGCCTTAATGGTGCGGCAGCCAGATGCGTACAGGTAGGAGATTTAATTATAATTATGGCCTATTGCACAGTGGATGCATCTGAGGCACAGCAGCATAAACCCAAAGTTGTTTTTGTAGATCAAAACAATAAGATTCAAAATGTTCAATGCTATGAAAAGCATGGAAGGCTAATTTCATCTCCGTAGGTTAATAAAAAAAGCAGTGTAAAAAATCACTTCCCTCTCAGATACAGAGGGAAGTGATTTTTTAGATATCAAAGCTCAATTACCTTGGTGGCGATTTTCTTACAGAACTCTGCATCATGCTCCACAAAAAGAATGGTTGGCTCATATTCCAGCAGAAGTTCCTCAATCTGCATACGGGAGATTACATCAATGAAATTAAGTGGTTCATCCCAAATATGGAGATGTGCCTTTTCACAAAGACTCTTGGCTATAAGGACTTTTTTCTTTTGTCCGCCGCTGAAATCAGAAATATCCTTCTCAAACTGTATCCTGGAAAAATCAAGTTTCCTCAAAATAGCCTTAAAAAGACTTTCATCTATTTGATTTTCTCGTGCATAGTTTGTTAAGGAACCGCTCAGATGGAAAGTATCTTGAGAAACATAGGATATTTTCAGCTGGCTTGCCTTCCGGAAGGTGCCTGTGTAATTCAGGTTTTCACCGCAGATTAGTTTAATTAAACTGGACTTTCCAGAGCCGTTTTTGCCCTTTAAAGCAATTCTGTCACCTTTCTCAATTACAAAACTCACATTCCGGCAAGCCGGCTTATCCCCGTAAAATATTGAGACCTCATCCAATTCAACAAAGCGGTTGGTATAAAAGTCCAACTGTGAGATTTTAAGCTTCTCAGATTTTTCGATATTTTTAAGAAGTTTGGACTTTTCTTCAATGGCTGCTTGCTGACGTTCCAATATTGCTTTTGAGCGACTCATCAGTTTCTTTGATTTTGCAGCTTCAAAGGGTCGGCGGCCTATGCTTTTTTCTGTCTTTGTAGGGTCAAAGCCGATTTTTCCTGCTTCTGCCCGGTCAGACCATTCAGATGTCCTTTTAGCAGCTTTAGCCAAACGAGCTATATCCTTTTTCAGCTTTTCGTTTTCTGCAAGCTCAAAATTGTCCTGCATTTCTTTGTTGTTCCACCATGAAGAAAAATTTCCTTTTTTAATATCAATGGTTGCCTTGTTTATTGAAAGGATGTGGTCCACACAGTTGTCAAGAAAAGCTCTGTCATGGGATACCAATATGAACCCCTTTTTCGATTTAAGATAATCACTGACAATTTGCCTTGCATTCATGTCCAGATGGTTTGTGGGCTCATCAATTAACAGAAAACTGTTTTCTTTCAGAAATAAGGACGCCAGCAGCACTTTAGACTGCTCTCCGTTCGAAAGAGTGTTAAAAGGACGATATAGTACATCCTCCGATACCTCAAGGAGAGAAAGCTCACGCATTACTTCCCAATGCACATAATCAGGGCATACTTCCTCAATGACATCAATGGTATTAATCTCAGTGTTTTTTACTTCAAAAGGGAAGTATTCAAAGTTGACTTTAGCAGAAATCTTTCCGCTATACTCGTATTTTCCCAACAGAAGGTTGAGAAATGTAGTTTTTCCGCGGCCGTTTCTTCCTGTAAAACCTAATTTCCAATCTGTGTCTATTTGAAAGCTTACATTTTCAAATATGTTATCATAACTGCCGTCATATGCAAAAGTAAGATTTGTCACATTTATTAGAGACATAGGATCCCCTCCTGTACACTGTAATCACTGTTCCATTTTTCTTTAATTAAAAATGAAGAAAATATAAATTCAGGATAAAGAACAAAGGCAGCCAAGCCACTTTTGTTTGCGCGCATACTTTTCACAGACAATAAATAAGCCGCAAGAAAGTCCATTCTTGCAGCTCAGTATACAGCAATAAACCAGCCGGTACAGGCAGGATGACATATTACTATTAACTGTTGAGTGATAAGAATGAGTAACTTTCTTGCAAATAAGCATAACAAAATAAGTGGCTGTTAGCCTGCATCAAATTGTTAGCTTTAACTAAGCAAGAAAATTACTCCATCTTTTCAACTCCAATCCTATATTTTTAAATTAATATAACATACTACTTTATTTAATTCAAGGGGTATCGAGCCTGTTGTTTCCTGTAACTTTCCTCCGGTTGATTACCTTATTGGATCTTATAGGCTGGAGTCTTAAAATAGTGCTTATAGCCCAGTTTTGGGATGTTTAATAATACCTTCAGTGAAAGATATTTTTGGGCTATACCACTGCTCTGACAGGAGTATTGATATCTAGTCCTATTTTCTTATTTTTGATAGGAAAATAGACTAAAATTATTATTTTTTTCCAAATATTGACGAATTAATAAACATAACTATAAATAGGAGGACTGATAATATGTTAAGTATGGAAACCATAAATGACTTAAATAAGGTTATTGACAATATTGATAACAGGATTAACAGTAATATAGGAAAAATAAGTACAAAAGAATTGGAATATTTGGCATATCAGAAAGTGAAAATTCAGCAGTTAATAGATGATATACATAGAAATAAAGGTTTCTTTACAAGTTCAAATGCTTAAATCTTTACAGCAAAAAATAAACATTAAGACTGGAATAACCTATGGATGCAAAGTATGTTAATCTTTTCATAGAGGCTTTAAATAAGACACTGGAGCAATTTGGTGTTGTTGGAGTTAAAAGGACAAACATAAAGAAAAAGGGTAAGCTCTATGTGGACTCTGAAGTATCTTCACTTATTCAGTTGGATGGTGGGATTCGAGGAAACATTGCATTGTCCATGTCCCAGGAGACTGCAAAAGGCCTGGCTTCAGCCATGATGATGGGTATGAATATTACCATTATTGACGAAATAGCACAAAGTGCTATAGGAGAACTGTCAGGCATTATTGCAGGGATTTCGTCCACAATGCTGAATTCACAGGGTGTATCCCTAAAGATAAGTCCGCCTGTAGTTATATTTGAATCCTGTGATGTAAACCTGTATGAAACCTTAGCTATTGATTTTGAGACTCAACTTGGAAAGATTGAGTTCAATATAGGATTTGTTTAATTTGATGAATAATAAACGATTGGTCCCCTGTTAAGAAGTCAGGGGACCAATCGTTTATTATTCTAATTCTGTTAAGTAACTGCTACCCAGGCTGTATATGGAATCTTAAATAGTTTTTTGGCATTTCCCATATGAGTTGATAAATAGTTATTAATTAAATAAAATTAAAGCGAAGAAGTTTATATCATAAAAGTTAGATTTATATAGTGGTTATTTAATCTATATTAATATTAATGAAAGGGTGTTTGAGATGGAGTTTTTGGAAATTGCCAGGAAAAGGTACTCTGTTAGAAAGTATCAGAAAAAGGAAGTTGAGAAGGAAAAGCTTTATAAGATTCTGGAGGCGGCAAGGGTTGCTCCCACAGGTGTAAATTTTCAACCCTACAAATTAATAGTGGCTCAGCAGGAGGAAAGCCTTAAAAAAATAAATAAGGCTGCAAACACTTTTGGAGCCCCTTTAGTCATTATTGTATGCGGAGATCATGATAAAGCCTGGAAAAGACCCTTTGACGGAAAAAATATTGTAGATATAGATGCCAGTATTGTTACCGACCATATGATGCTGCAAGCTACCGAACTTGGACTTGGCAGTGTATGGATATGCTATTTTAAGCCCGATGTAATAAAGGAAGAATTTAATCTTCCTGATAACCTGGAGCCTATAAATATTCTGGCAATTGGTTACGCAGACTGTGTCCCTGCTTCTCCGGACAGACACAGTACTCAGAGAAGGCCTCTTGAGGAGTTTGTGACCTATATGTAAGGTGTATAGCTTTTAGATTTTTGAAAAATCCGTCACTCAAAAGAATAATAATTCCCTTGACATCTATTGGTCTATTACGATAAACTTTTATTAGGTTTATAGTAATAGACCTTTTATTTTCAGATAGAATGGAGATGCTTACATATGGAGCTAAGTGATTTGGAAAAATATAAATTATATGACGCAGAGTTCAAATTCTGTAGTCTTATATGGGACAGTGAGCCAATAAATTCAACAGAATTGGTTAAGCTATGTCACAGCAAACTGGGTTGGAAAAAATCAACTACATATACCGTTTTAAGAAAGCTTTGTGAAAGAGGTATCCTGAAAAATGAAAATGCAATGGTCTCTGCCATTGTAAAAAGGGAGGATGCCCAAAGATACGAAAGTACAAGCGTTGTAGACAAAGCCTTTGATGGCTCATTACCGCAGTTTTTAGCCTCCTTTTTTGGTGGGAGAAAAATATCTGAAAAAGAAGCTGAAGAATTAAAACGTATAATTGAGGAGGCTGCAAAATGACAGATTTATTTTTATCTGTGCTGAATATGAGTCTCACAGCAAGCTATGTGGTGGCTGCAGTAATTATTTTAAGGATTTTTCTGAAAAAGTTGCCTAAGATATTTTCGTATATCCTATGGCTGCCTGTATTACTAAGACTCATACTTCCGTTCAGTATTAGTTCTCCCTTTAGCTTTTTTGGATTTCTCAGGGCCTCCAATTTGGGGACAAAGTGGACAATAACTACAATGACACAAAACGGCAGCCGATTTATTTCGGATGGGAAAGCACCAGTTGGGGAAAGCTGGATAAATGGTGTTGATAAGGCAGGATCATCAATTCCTTCTTCAGTTCAGACTTTTCCGAATATGGAAGCCAATTATTCTCAAAATGACTTTTTTCTAAAGATTTCTTCAGTTATCTGGCTTACAGGTATTACTGTTCTCATTGTATACAGCATTGTTTCATACTTAAAAGTGGCAAAAAGGATAAGCACTGCAACATTGATTAGAGACAATATATTTGAATCAGATAAAATATCCTCCCCTTTTGTATTCGGGTTTTTTAAACCCAAAATTATAATACCGGTTGGATTGACTGATTCTGATAGAAGCATTATTCTTGCCCATGAGCAGACACACATAAAGCGTCGGGATTATCTTATCAAACCATTTTTTTATCTGGCTTTGACTCTGCACTGGTTCAATCCTTTGGTGTGGGTTTCTTTTATTCTTATGAGCAGAGATATGGAAATGTCCTGTGATGAAAGTGTGATAAGAGGAATGGGTAATTCAATTAAAGCTAATTACTCCAATTCATTGCTGTCATTTTCTGTACAGGGTGGCCGATTCATTACAGGCAGTCCCTTAGCCTTCGGAGAAAGTGCTCTTAAAGCCAGAATTAAGAACATTCTGAATTACAGGAAACCATCTTTTTGGATAACAGCAATTATCATAATTTTGGTGGCTGTTTTTATTACTGTATTTGCTACCAATCCTGAAAAAGAGATTGAAAAAGAACTTGCATTTAATGGCTACAATATTGAGAAATTACTGAAAAATAAAACGCCCTATGTGGGAGATAACAGTAAGGTAGCAGCCATAATAGATGCTCTAAAACTTCCGGAAGGTTTGATACGAAATACCATAGAGCTCAAAACAGAAGAATCTCCCTATGGACTTATAATTAATCTGGATATGGAGGATGCCTCGGGTATGCTTCAGAACGGAGCTATCAGCAGTAATGCTCTTTTCACAGATTCAGTATTACTTTTCAGTCTAATCGACAATGTGGACTATATTGAATTCAGAATTGAAGATAAAACAGGAAAATATGATGGGGCTAAATATGGGTTTACCTTTACAAGAGCTGAGGTTGAAAGGCTGACAGGAGAAGATGTAAGGGTATATTCTGCGAATGAGGCATCTATTCAAAAACTCATTGACAAAGTATTAAACATGAATGTAAACATTGCAAAGGATAATTATAAAGTACAACTGTCAGAACTTAATGAAGAGTCAGAGAAAACTAATTATGATGATATAGAGAAGCGACTGGACATACTCACACAGGCAGACACTTCCTCAAATCCGGAAGATTACATTGAAACTCACTCAATAGAGTATGAAGAAATTTTAAAAATGGGAGATAAGGCACTGGAGTACTTTTTGGACCAGTTTAAAGAAAACAAGGTTGACAATGATTTGAGAGGATATATAATAATGTCTTTGTGCAAGGAGCTTTTGGGCTCCTGGAGTAACATTCCGGAGGGTAATCTTACTCCAGCCCAGTGGTATTCCAGAATTACACAAATAAAAGAGGTTCCTCTTGGAGATTTTAAAGCCAGATGCTCAGATCCAATAGAACAGGCGGTGTATGATGCTGTTTCTGCTCACTATTCAGATCCAGCTAAAGGCTTTAATGTGGTAGCTCCCACAATACTGGGAACTTACGAAGAAAAAGACAAGCTTAAAGCCTTTGTTACAGTATATATCAGCTATTACAAGCTCTATGACAAAACTGTAATTTCTGAAGGCGGAGGTATTTTTCCCATTGCCATAACTTTCAATAGGGATACAAAAGGCGGTTACATTACTGAAAAAATTGAAAAAGCAAAAGATGGAGCTTATTTTGCCCCTTCAATAAAGGAGTTTTGCAAACTGCCTGTGTCAAACAAGCCCATTAAGGACCTTGATAAAATGATATTGAAGGACTACAAAGACCACAGCAGCAGAATGAAACTAGGTATAAAAAATCTCACTCAGCATCTTGAGGATAACAAGCTGTCAGGCATCAGTTTGAGAGGGGTTGACGGGAAACTACTTAAGTTAAACTAAAGGCCATTAACCTTTGTATTCAGTATGCTTATTAAATTTAAGTACAGTAAATGAATAAGGTGAGAGAATTTCATGCTTTTTTAAACATGTATGTTATAATGCGCCAAATAACGGGTTAAATTATATTAGAAACTAAAAAAATGAGGAGCGCGCATTATATGAATATTTATGACTTTAAGGCTAAGACAATAGATGGTAAGGAGATTTCTCTTGATAAATACAAAGGAAAAGTCTTGATTATCACAAATACCGCAAGTAAGTGTGGTTTTACACCTCAATATGAAGATTTACAAAGAGTTTATGAGAAGTACAGGGATAGGGGATTTGAAATATTAGGGTTTCCATCAAATCAATTTGCTGAACAGGAGCCCGGAAGTAATGAAGAGATTCAGAATTTCTGCACTGCAAACTATGGAGTAAGTTTTCAAATGTTCTCAAAAATAGATGTAAGAGGTGAAAATGCTCATCCCTTATTCAAATACCTGACAGAACAAGCTCCCTTCAAGGGTTTTGATATGAACCATTCCCTGGGAAAGGTGCTAAAAGGTCTTTTGGAGGAAAAGTATCCTGAGATACTGCCTGGAGATTCAATAAAATGGAATTTTACAAAGTTCCTTATAGACAGGGAAGGCAATGTTGCCGGCCGGTATGAACCTACTACCTCGCCGTTGGACATGGAAAAAGATATAGAAAGACTATTATAGCAAAGGGCAATATGATAGAATAAAAATTGAATATGCAATAAGGAATGTTATGTTTTTGAGTATTATTCTGAGTTTGTTTTTCAGGGGGAAGATATGATATTTTACTTTTCCGGTACGGGTAATTCTCTGCAGGCTGCCAAAAGTATTTCAGATTATAGTGGAGAAGCTTTAATTTCCATAGCTGAAAGAATAAACAGCGGAGAAAAAATATTTGAGTATAATCTGAAGGAAAATGAAACCATCGGTTTTGTTTTTCCTGTCTATGCATGGGGCCCGCCGGGAATGGTGCTTGATTTCATAGAAAAACTGAAACTCAATGATTATAACAATAATTATGTTTTTTCTGTGGCAACCTGCGGCGCAAATATCGGAAATACGATGAAATTTCTGGATAAAAGGCTCTCAGATAAAGGGCTAAAGCTATGCAGTGCATTTTCTGTTGTAATGCCAAATAATTACATTATAATAGGAGATGTGGATACGAAGGAAGTTGAAAAAGAAAAGCCGGAGAAAGCAGAAAAAGAAATTCAGGAAATCATCAGGGTTATTGATAGGAGAGAAGCAGGTGTTTTCAAGCTTACCAAAGGTTTTTTACCTATAATTACTACAGGAGTAATTAATTCTCTGTTCAATAAGTATGCTTTGAGCACAGGTCAATTCTATGCCGATGACAAATGTACCGGATGTGGTATATGTGAAAGAGTTTGCAATACAAAGACCATCAAGGTCGACAGTAAACCACAGTGGGGAGATAAATGTACCCAGTGTCTGGCCTGTATCAATTACTGCCCGGTCAGGGCTATTCAGTACGGCAAAGGGACAAAAAATAAAGGCAGATATAAAAACCCTAAGGTATCAATTTCTATTTAATAAATTCTATTTAATAAAGTTTTTTATATAAAGCCGATATTCAAAAAAATCATAGAATATCGGCTTCTACTTTAGGTTATATGAAGAGGAAACAATTATGCTGATATTCTTATTCATCTATTTGATATAGAATTCTGTCTATCTCGTCCATTTTGTACTGTGTTAAAGGGCCAAAATCCATGGCTTTTGCATTCTCTTCAACCTTCTTTACGGTTTTAAAGCCGGGAATGGGTATTGTACTGTTGCTTTTGCCCCAAATCCAGGCCAAGGCTCCCTGAACTGGTGTACGGCCGTTGCTGGTTAAAATCTCTCTAACCGAATCTAACTTCTTTAAGAACTTGGGTACTGGTTTTCCGTCTTTAAAGTAGGTAACCCAGGAATGACCAGCGCCCCGGACATCATCCTTTGAAAATTGAGATTCTGCAGTGAATTTTCCACTTAGAAAGCCCATAGTCAGAGGGCTGCGATTGATACTTGCAAGATTGTTGTCTTCACAAAATTTAACCAACTCAGAATTATCGTCAAAAACATTTAAGCAGTGTTGGCCAACGCCATAGCAATCGGCTGTATCAAGGAAATTTACACCCAGTTCAAGAGCTCTGTGGATGGCTTTTATTTACTCATTATCATCAACGTCACCCCAGCCGTCGAACATACCGTTTAATATGAACTGTCCTCCGATAGCCCAACCGCCTAGTCCTAACCCACTAACTTCAATACCATATCTACCAAGCTTTCTCTTGACCTTTTCATGCATATTAAATCCCTTCCTTTCTGAAGAAATATCTACTTGTATAGACTAATCACAGCTTTATGCCAGCGATGAAAACGTTTATACATTTTTCAGTAACCTTATCAATTTCTTTTTCATCGCAGAACTTAACTGGCATGGATAGGCCTATCATCATATAATAAAAGGATAGGGCCATATCATGAGTATTTTTATTTTGTATACTACCATTTTTTATTCCTTGTTCAAAAATGGTAGTGATTTTATCTATAAACAACATTTCAATTTTATGTGTTTCATGTAGAATATAATCCTTCAAGTATTCAGGAGGATTCTGGTACCAAAGTATCCTTGAGTTGCAAATAGCTCTAAAGATTTATCCAATATTTCATTCTTTTTCATATAGCCTCCTTTAAAATAAACTATCTATCGTTTGGTAGTGTTATAAAAAATTATAAACACATTTTCAAGTAAAACGTTTTTTGACACTCATAAATCAAATATGGTATCATGTTACATATGGTGCTTTGCCAAATGGCAAGGCGCCATATGTTTTATGGGAGGAAATACCATTAAATTACTTGCGGCGACATATTATTTACATTCTGCGGCAGTCAAATCGCTCAATGAATAAAATATCTAAGCCGCTAACAGTGTATTCAAGGAGGTTAATATGACAAAAAAACTGACACTTACAACCCATGCTTATGAGAATTTGGTTGCTCATTTAGTGGACATGGAGGAAAGGAGGGTGCAACTAATTGATTCATACTTTCAGGATTATAATAAGCAAAGAGAAGAATTTGAACAGCTTATGGACAGTTATATAAGTCAGTTGGACCATGCTGTAAAGAATATAGAATGCTGCGAGAATTCAGATAACAATTTTCCATTTGTGTGTCTGAACAGCGAAATTGATATTGAGGATATTGAAGAGGCTGAAACCTATAGTTACAGAATAATTTCACCTGATTCAACTCATAATGGTGATAATTATATAACCATGTTGTCGCCGATGGGTAAAGCTCTCTTATGTAAGAAAGAAGGAGAGATTGTTTCAGTTAATACCCCTTCCGGTGTTTACAGATATAGAATTAAATCAATACGGTTACAATAATTAGCCTGTTTCAGTATACCGAAATACATATCAGTTAAGACCCTTTGGCGGTTTTTAGTGAGCTGGAGGGTCTTATATTTCAGAACGGGTATAAATTTTGCTCAGTACCAACTCTGACCAGATATTTTTTCAGGAAATTACTTGCTCACACAGTTTCTCCCTTTTTTCTTGGCTCTGTACAGAGCTCCGTCAGCAGCTTTAATAACTTCGTCGGGCAGTCTGTATTTGTCATTTCTTTCTGCTGCACCAATGCTTATTGTAACAAACAGCTGCTTACCTGTCTCCGTTTTCCCTTTTCCATTTTTTTGCTTGCCTTGGGGTTTACCATTTGATCGATATACAAATCCCTTTTTTGATACAGCTTCTCTTAATTCTTCAAGATGTGGCAAGGCTTCCTTTAATACCTTATTAGGAAACACAACGGTAAATTCCTCTCCACCATATCTGAAAGATTTACCACCACCTGAAACATTTTTCAGACAACCTGCGACCATCTTTAAAACCTGATCACCTACATCATGACCATAGGTATCATTGAACTTTTTAAAAAAATCAATATCAAGCATTGCTATGGTGTATTTGCCACTTAATTTCATTAGCTCATATCTCAGAGACCTTCTGGAGGGTAATCCGGTTAATTCATCCAAAAAGGCCATACTATATGAATCCTGAATGAGTGATACTATTAAAATGATACCCGAAACAGATAGAAAAGCAGGAGATGTCATTTTGTTTTCACGAAAGATAAAGGCTAAGGATACTGACAGCAGAACTCCTATATTTGCGGCATCAAGACAGGCTCTGGTTGAAATGAAACGAAGGATGGCAAATAATAGGGCAGCAGTCAGGATTAATACTGAAAGCTGGGGGATATGTATCAAGTCATTGGTATTCCAGGGCAGTATACTCCATTTTGATATTGAAACCAAAACACCTTGCTTTACAACCATCAGGTAGGATAGTATCTCCATCTGTATGACAATTATTCCTGCATTTAATAACCCCCAGACCGTAAATACCCCACGCTCTTTTAAAATTGAAAACAAAATTATATTTATGGGGACAAGAACAGAGGCAGCAGTTAAAACAGGAGAAATAAAAGTACTACCCTCTTCAGGTGTACCTGGGACTACAAAAGCAAATATTTCAGCAAGTACCAGAACAATTGCAATGAAAAATACTTTACTTTTATTAAATCTCCAGCCCAGTATTGCTGCAATTCCTAACAGCAAATAAGGCAAAAAATCTATAATCCGAATGAGCCCGGACGAAAGAGTTTCAAGCTTGTTCAGGCAATAAATTGCTGCGGCTGGCAATCCCAGTGGTACTATTAGTGGCGCTGCCATCTGAAGGATTTTTTTCAAGGCTTAAGATCCATCCTTTTTCATTAGTTATCTATATAAAATAAAATCAATAAGACATATATAATTACGTCATAATTTGATAAAAGCCTAAATATTTTATAGAAATTATAGGCCATGGAGACCAGAAAGACAACTGGCAGGCTCCTCGATGGGTAAAAGGGACGGTTATTTTTACTGTATATACTTTTCGGTAAATTCCTTTATCTTATTTTTATAGTTAGATACATTAGTTTCCATAGAATTTCCGTGGCCTGCACCCTGAACAATAAATAATTCTTTTTCACTGCTGGCTGCTTCAAAAAGCTCATATACCATACTGGTGGGGACAAAATCATCAGAATCTCCATGAATAAACAAAGTAGGAGTTTTACTCTTTTTTACCTGTTCCAGTGCAGAGGCTTCTTTAAAAGAGTATCCCGTCCTCAACTTGGTCAAAATACTGGTACTGTTCAATATTGGAAAGGGTGGGAGTTTATACAGCCTTTTAAGCTGGTACTTCAGTTCAGCCCAAACAGAGGTATAGGAACAGTCTGAAACTATTGCCTTAACAGCCTCCGGTAAATTTTCCCCGCTGGTCATTAAAACGGTAGCTCCTCCCATGGAAACTCCGTGAAGTACAATCTGAGATTTTTCCCCCACCTTATTTATAATAAAATCAATCCATTTTAAGTAATCATTTCTGTCGGACCAGCCAAAACCGATATATTTCCCCTCACTGTTTCCGTGGCCTCTGTCATCGGGAAGCAGTACATTATAACCGAGGTCGTAATATATTTTGGCATAGGACCCCATCCAAATACCCTTAGAAGAGTAGCCGTGAGCCAAGATGGCAGTTTTAGTTGTAGGAGTGGTGGCTGCAAGATAATATCCTACAAGCTTTAGTCCATCATCTGAGATTATGGAAACCTCTTCGTAAGGCTGTTTATTGAACCAGTCTACTTCTACCACATTTTCTTCCTGGGCCTCAGGCAATTCAACCAAATCTTTTTCCTGACCGCCATACACTTCCGCCATGTCGCTCTGTTGGGCGCTATATTCATCTCCCATGTTTTCGGGGTGAGCACTATATACTTTTGCATTAACGGTGGCGGATTCCTCTTCCTGCTGGTCAGAATCAGTTACACTTTCTGCAGATACTGTATTTACAAGAGCATTGGCAAGAAAGTCTTTCTTAGTCCGTGCAACCGAAAGATTATAAAAATAGAAACTTGCCCCGACATTTGTAACAAAAGCTATTATAAGTACTACCGCTAATATCTTTATGAACATTTTCATGACAACCCCCAGAAAGATGATATTGAGACCACAATAGAAAAATCAAAAATATATTTAATTATACAATTCTTAATTGTCACAGGCAATAAAACGGAGGGTGGCAGTTAATTCCTCCTAATATAGGTAAGACCTAAAATTCAGATGTTTCAAGGTAATCCAGGTTGCTTATAAGGACCTTTGCTGCCGAGGATAGAGGCACATTTTTCAACCAGGTAACACCTATATATCTGGAAGGTATCTTTTCTACCGGCTTTATTTCGTAAAGAGTACCTTTCTCCAAATCATCCTCTATGAAATTTCTTATTACGCAAGCAATTCCAAAATCATACTTTGCAAATTGCAACAGTAAATCAATATTACCCAGCTCAAAATCAGGCTCTGCATTTACTGAATTTGTCTTAAAATACTTATCAATAAATGTTCTTGAGTTACTGCTTTTCTCCAGCAGAAGCAGAGGATATTTAACAATGTCCTTTAATGGCTGCATTTGTTTACTCAGGAACGAGTATTTTGGTCCGGTGACAAAGCAATCCTGTACTTTAATAATGCTTTGGAAATTTAGCTGGTCATCTTCATATGGCATATTTATTATTCCAAAGTCTATTTTTCCAGCCTTTAGCAGTGAAATTATTCCGGGCGTAGTGGGACATATTACATGAACCTTGATACCGGGGTGAAGAGTCTTAAAAAGCTTAAGATAAGGGACCAGATAATATTTGCAGATTGTGTCGCTGACACCTATTCGCACCTCACCCTCCAGCAAATTATTAATATCTTTTATTCTGCTTTCACCGGCAGCTATAAAGTTGAAAGCCTGCTCTATATATTTGTATAAAATTTCACCTTCAGGAGTTAGTTTGACACCTTTAGAGGTTCTGAAAAAAAGAGTGCAGTGAAGAGAGTCCTCCAGCTGCTGAATTGCTCTACTGACAGCTGGCTGTGTTATGTACAGCTGTTCTGAAGCTTTTGAGATATTACCGTATTTAACTGTATAAAAAAATGCTCTATATAGCTCAAGATTCATTGATATAACCTACCTTTATAACAGTCATGTTAAATATGCATTTCATTTATATTATATCAGATACTATAATGAAATTGTAAGAAATAAACCACTTATATACGCTCAACTGGCGTAGAAAGGAGACAAAATGAAAACAAAAATTGGAATTAATGGTTTTGGAAGAATAGGCAGAAATACCTTTAAGGTGTTACTGTAAAAGTATCAGGACAAGCTGGAGGTAGTGGCAATAAACGATCTGACAGATACCAGAACGCTGGCTCATCTGCTGAAGTACGATTCTATATTCGGTAGATTTAACGGAACAGTGGAGGTTATGGATAATTATCTGATTGTTAACAATAACAAAATTGAGATTCTGGCCGAACGTGACCCTGCCAACATTGACTGGAAAGCCAGGGGTGTCGAGATAGTGCTGGAGTCAACCGGATTATTTACTAAAAGAGAAAAAGCAGAAGTGCATATTGTTAAAGGAGGGGCTAAAAAGGTGCTAATCTCAGCTCCCGCCACAAATGAGGATATTACTATAGTTTTGGGAGTCAATGAGGATAGATATAACCCCAAACTCCACCATATTATTTCTAATGCTTCCTGCACAACCAACTGCCTTGCTCCCATAGTTAAAGTCCTGAATGACAGTTTTGGTATTGTGAAAGGCCTGATGACAACAGTTCATTCCTATACAAATGATCAGAGAATACTTGACCTGCCCCATGGGGATCTGAGAAGAGCCAGGGCCGCAGGAATGTCAATTATTCCGACAAAATCAGGAGCTGCAAAAGCAATAGGACTAGTAATCCCTGAACTGGATGGACGTTTAAATGCTTTTTCCTATCGTGTGCCAACTCCTGATGTTTCGGTTATAGATTTTGTAGTCGAAGTTGAGAAGGAAGTTACCAAAGATGCTGTCAATGCCGCTTTAAAAAACGCTGCAGAGGGAAGTATGAAAGGGATTCTGGATTATACCGAAGAGCCGCTGGTATCCACAGATTTTAAAGGGAATCCAAACTCATCAATAGTTGATGCATTATCAACAATGGTCATCGAGGGGAACATGGTAAAGGTGGTTTCCTGGTACGATAATGAGTGGGGCTTTTCAAACAGGTATGCAGATCTTGCAGCATTTGTGGCAGAAGGTAAAAAAGTGAATTAATTATAATGAATAATGAATTGTCTAAGACCAGGCTTGTGTGATAGATTAAATTATATACTATCGGACAGGAGGGTTTTATATGTATTCTGACAACATGCAGACTGATACAGGTAAGCTGATGCACAGAATGGGCACAAGAGAAATAAAGCTCCTAGGTTCAGACGGAAGTATTATAAAAAATAAGGAAGTTAAAGTAAGGCAGACAAAGCATAAATTCTTATTTGGGTGTTCTGAATTCAGTTCACTTCCATATAAGAATAACGAGTTTGAAGGAGAGGTTAAGCAGAAAGCTGAAGAAAGATTTGAAAAGTTCTTCGATTTATTTAATTATGCAACTCTTCCATTTTATTGGGGCAATTTTGAACCTGAAAAAGGCAAACCAGACACAAAGAGGGTAAAGCAAGCTGCTGAATGGATGGTTTCAAAGGGTTTAAAACTAAAAGGACACCCGCTGTGCTGGCATACTTTGTCTGCACCATGGCTTATGGAAATGAGTAATGCTGATATACTTAAGACTCAGCTTGAGCGTATCAACAGGGAAGTAACAGAGTTTAAGGGTTTGATAGATATTTGGGATGTTATTAATGAAGTGGTTATTATGCCCATATTTGATAAGTATGATAATGGTATAACACGTATCTGCAAGGATTTAGGAAGGTTAAAACTGGTGAGAGAAGTGTTCAAAGCTGCCAGAGAATCAAACCCTGAAGCAACTCTTCTAATCAATGACTTTAACATCTCTGAATCCTATGATATTTTGATTGAAGGGCTTCTGGAAGCTGATATTCCAATAGATGCAATTGGTATACAGTCACACATGCACCAGGGATACTGGGGAGTAGAAAAGACATTAGAGGTTTTGGAAAGATTCTCCAGGTTCAAACTGCCCATACATTTTACTGAGAATACACTTGTGTCAGGTCATATAATGCCTCCTGAAATAGAAGATCTCAATGATTATCAGATACCATCATGGCCTACAACTCCTGAGGGTGAAGAGCGACAGGCAAGGGAAGCCGTATTACATTACACAACACTTTTCTCACACCCTAGCGTTGAATCTATAACCTGGTGGGATTTTGTTGACGGACTTTGGCTTGGTGCTCCGGCAGGTTTCCTGACAAAGGATAATAGAGTTAAGCCGGTATATAATGAAATTCACAGACTTATAAAAGGAGAATGGTGGACTAAAGAGTATTCTGATGCGTCTGATGAACAGGGAATTATAAAGGTTCGAGGATTTTTGGGAGATTATGAGCTGGAATGCCAGGGCAGGACAATTTCCTTTACTGTTGATAAGGTGAATGACCCACTCACTGTAGTGATATAGGCTGTGAAATAAGGGCAAAATAGCAACTAACATATTAATTTAAAAACTGTACCGGACGGGATTGCCTGATTGGCAATCTCGTTTTTTTATATGAACAATTCTACATTAGACTTCTTATAATAATTAAAGGGAATTTAATAAAAATGTCGAAATATTAACTGAGATTCAGTTGTTAGCAAAAGTTTAATAAAAGTTCATAAATATTTCATACTTAAGATAATTAGTATCGGTATAATATTATTGCAAGAAAATTTTAGAATATAATTTCATATTTATTCCATGACTAAATGTTACTGACATTAAAACTGAGAATTTATATAAAAAATATTGCAAAAGGGAGACCACAAAATAATGATGATAAAAAGAAATACTTCAATGGCTTCTCTCAACGGTCTGGAGCAAATGCTGGTTAGTGATGATTTAGAAGGGTTTAAAATGAAGTATTTGAGAATGCAGCATTTATACCAGTCTGCCACACGGGAAGTGAGTACAAAGCTGGAAATACTGGATGATGAATTTCAGCTTATTCACAAAAGAAATCCAATCCATCATATGCAAAGCAGAATCAAGTCAGTAAAGAGCATCATTGAGAAGCTGTACAGAAAAGATTTTGACATAAGTATAGAATCGGCAAAAGAGAATTTATTTGACATAGCTGGTATACGTGTAGTTTGTTATTATATAGAAGATATATACATGATAGCTAAAATGCTGATAGAGCAGGATGACATAGAGCTGGTAAGAGAGACAGATTATATTAAGAATCCAAAGCCCAATGGATACCGGAGCCTGCATCTGGTTGTCAGGGTACCGGTGTTTTACTCCAGTGGCAAAGAACAAGTACCAGTTGAAATTCAAATCAGGACAATTGCAATGGACTTTTGGGCAAGTCTTGAGCATCAGTTAAGGTACAAAAACATCGATAATATTCCTCCTGAAGTTGTAAAGGAATTACAGGACTGTGCGAATACCATAGCTGAGACTGACTTAAGGATGCAAAGGATATATAAGACCATTGAAGAATTCAATCTGAATGCTGAAGAGTCCGATTAATTGATTTAAGTGTATGAAGATGATATAGATGATAAAGACCAAACCCATCATTCTACTACATGTTGGAAACCTGGTAAAGTTAGACTTTAATAACGAGTAACTTTAGACTATAATAGCGAAGTAGCTTAAGCTGCCTCGCTATTTTTGTGTTGTTAAGAGGGAAGGTGCTTTTGCCTTTATCAGTACATACTGCCTGACACACAGGAGGCGTAAATTAATATATTGACAAAAGCGGACTATAGCAGTAGTCTTATATTAGTATTTATAATACTAGATTAAAATTGCATATAGATTCGTGGCTTTGACTATAGAATTGCAGATATTATAAAATATAAAACAGAAATCCGGCTATCTATGTATTAATTGTCGATGAAACAGAATTGGAGGTAAACCTGTAATGGAGCCAATAAAGCTTTTTGACAGTGAAATAAAAGTAATGGAGATTTTGTGGGATAATGGTCCTTTAACCGCTAAAGAAATTTCAGTACTTGCCGGAAAAATTACAGGCTGGAATAAAAATACCACTTATACCATTATAAAAAAACTGGTTAAGAAAGGTGCCATCAGGCGAGAGGAACCAAATTTTATGTGTTTTCCTGAAATTTCAAGAGAACAGGTGCAATTGACCGAAACATCAAACCTTATTAACAGATTATACAAAGGCTCTAAAAAATTATTTTTTTCTTCGTTCATAGCAAAGGAAAAGCTAACTCATGAAGAGATAGAAGAGTTGAAGCGGATTATTGCCAAAAGCGAGGATTAGCTGCCAATGCTGACGTGGAGGGTGATATGCTTAACACCGTCTTTTATACATTAATCAACATGAGTATTTTAGCATCATTAATCGGACTTCTGATTCTTATACTAAGAAAGATCAAGCCTATTCCCAGACAATTCATTTATTGGATGTGGGCTCTTGTTATTATAAAACTGATAATACCTTTTTCAATATCCAGCAGGTTTAGTATATTAAATTATTCAGGCTTTCTGGTGAAAAAAGTCATAACTGTACCGGGTATGCCGGAAAGTAGTATTAATCTAAGCGTTACCAATTCGATTGGAGCAGCAGAAGATTACTTTCCTGTATCCTTCAAAACCGAACAGCTGCAAAAAATATTTTCAGCAGCATCATGTATTTGGATAATAGGAGCAGCAGGTTCGGTTATTTTGTCAGTAGTAATATATTTTATTACTCTCAGGCGACTGAAGTCTGCTATAAAAAATTTAAATCTATCCCATATGCTTACTGGAGGCCATTTATCCTTTATTGACAAATCTGGTGAGTACATAGGTGAATTGAGCGCAAAGGCAACTGCCAGGGTATATATCAGTGACTTAATTGATACACCTATGGTGATGGGGATTTTTCAGCAAAGTATATTAATACCGAAAGATTATTTAATAGGTTCCGGATTTAAACACACTGGACTAAAATATATAATTTTACATGAAAATGTGCATATTAAAAGAAAAGACAATTTTATCAGGATGGTTTTTATTCTTGCTGCCTGCCTGCATTGGTTTAACCCACTGGTCTGGATATTTATGAGCAAATTTTCAGAGGACATGGAGCTCAGCTGCGATTTGAGAGCTGTAAAGGGGCTTACATCAGATGAAAGAAAGAACTATGCTCAGACATTACTGGCTGCTGGAACAGAACGACAGCATTGGGTGATGTCGGCTTATGGTAATTCAAGTATAGGTAAGAGAGTTATTAATGTACTGAATTATAAAAAATTATCAGTTTTTTCTTTGGTTGTAATGCTGATATTTTTTGCAGCTTCTGCAGCAGTTCTTCTCACTAATCCCATAAACTGAAATGACTTTTCGTACTTTCCATATTATAATATATATGTATAATAATTTTTTTGTTGTCAAAAAATAGATATGAAATTTATACAAAATTGCTATAATTTACAATGTTATAATTGTTAAAATTTACTTGATAAAATGTGGTTGGTGAAGTATTATTAAGATAGAGAGAATAGTGTCGAATCACTAAATTTCATTAAGATGGTGAGGTATTTTTTATGAATATTAGGCCGGCAATAGAAAAATTAGTAAATTTCTTTAGGAAATTGGCATCTTCGGCTTCGTCACTAATAAAAAAGATTTTCAGGACCAAGGTCACAAAGACTGGAAAAGATGACTTATATAATATTGGAAAAATGTCGAATAATAAAGAGAAGTCTGGTAATTATTTCCTTTTAAGAAAGTTGAGAATCCAAACCAGACTTATAACGTCTTTTGTAATATTACTGGTTGCTGCGTTGCTTATAATCGGAATATTTTCATATATCAGCTCCACCAATACAATAGATAATAAAGTCAAGACATATTCAATTCAGGTTACAAACCAAACCAGCGTAGTTTTAGCCAATGAGATAAGCCGTGTTGAAAACTACATATTGGATGTGGGGCTGTCTTCAGTAATTCAGGATGCATTATTAGTGGATTCATCTGAAGACGACTACGAAAAATTAATGCAGTCAAGAGAAATAACCGATTTCCTCATAAATAAGTTTGCCCAGACAAAGGATATCCAGTTTGCGGGAATTTATCACGGTAAAAACTTTGAAACTTTTGAAGTTTATAAAACTTCAAGTGTTAATGTTGACAATGTGAGCATTATAGATTTTGATTCAAAAAAACATGAATGGACAAATATAACTTATACCACCTCAGCCACATCGGCAGGAACGGAGAAAACTGTACTGGGAGTGAGGAAGAATATTAATTCTACTGCAAGCGGGAACCTTGCTGCTAAAATGGTTGTTATTCCTAATGATAATTTTCTGGCTTCCTCATTCAATAAATTGGATATAGGTAAAGATGAAAAAACCGGAAAGGAATTCCCTATTTTAGTTATAAACTCAACTGGTAATATTTTGGCAACAAGAAATGAGGAAGATTTCCCACTGGGCAGTTCAAATGAAATATCAACACGTTTAGGAGAATCAATAAAAAAAGATTTGGACGAAAAAGCTAATAATAAAATAAAGTATGAAATGAGAAAATCAGGAAACATTGAGATGGACGTCGGCAAGGAATTCAGTCTTGTTTCATATTCACAGATTCAAGAGGACAAGGACTGGTATGTAGTATCAGTAGTACCCTTTAGTTATTTAAACAACGATGCAAATAGTCTCAGGACAAACATACTAATTATTGGGATTATATGTATCATCTTTGCTATGATAGTGTGTACAGTTATATCGAGAAGTGTTTCAACACCATTGAATAAACTTGTTCAAACTATGAAAAAAGCAAAAGAAGGCGATCTGACAAGTCATATTGATGATTATGAAAGAGATGAAATTGGGGAAGTTTGCAGGAACTTTAATGATATGCTGTCAAATATTAACGCACTTGTTTCGCAGGTAAGACGGTCCTCAATGAATGTTGTTAATGCAGCAACTAAAATAGCAGCTGCTTCGGATGCCGCATATGCTTCTTCCGAACAGGTATCAGTGACTATAGAACAGATAGCCAGAGGCGCAACAGATCAGGCAAATGAAATTAATGAAAGTGTTGCTCATATGGACAAGCTATCTGAAGGCATTACTTACGTTAGTGATGATGTAATGCAGGTTACAGCCATAGCTAATAAAATAAACAATCTAAGTGAGAATGCAGCCAAGACTATTAACGATTTAAATCTAAAATCAAGTCAGGTTAGCGAGACTACAAATAAAGTTTCCAATAACATCGCTGATTTGAGCAGTAGTATGAAGGAAATACAGAAGATACTAAAGATTATGATTGGTATTTCAGAGCAGACAAATCTTCTGTCCCTGAATGCTTCCATAGAAGCTGCCCGTGCCGGAGAGGCAGGAAAAGGCTTTGCAGTTGTTGCAAATGAGGTTAAAAAGCTTGCTGAGCAATCGAAGGAATTTACAAGCAATATCAGTAATATAATAGCTTCAATTGACAAGAAGACCAAAGATACTGTTGACGAGGTTATGAAATCAAATGCAGTTGTAAGTGAGCAGATTCAAGCTGTTAACAGTACCGAGGAGATGTTTAAAACAGTATTCTCTGCAATGCAGGAGGTAATAACTAATATTGAGAGAACAGAAAAATCTGTTAGCAATATTATGAAATCTAAGGAAAAGGTACTGGAATCAATGGAAAATATCTCTGCTGTAGCTGAAGAATCAGCAGCAACAACTCAGGAAATTTCCGCGAGTACACAAGAACAGATGGCATCTGCAGAAGAACTTGCTAATAATGCTCAGGAGCTGAATGAAGTTGCTGCAGCTTTGAATAGAGAGCTGGATAAATTTAAAACAGAATAAATATTCCTGGGAATGTCCAGTTAAGTACTGGACATGAGAAATCAATATTGAATAATAGATGAAAGTATGGCGTCAGCGAAGGCTGCGCCATTTTTTCATCTATAATACTGTTTCTTTATTCAGTTTGTTGAGAGGTCATGAAAAACTGATACAGCCCATGAATATAAGTAAAACAATGACATGAATAACATCACCAATACAAACATTTATTCCTCTCATTTATTGTTTTGATTTGTAAACATAACTTTAGCTTATTAGAAATTTTTATCAACCTTACACTGTGGTCAAATCAATATGCTCTCTTGTCTCAGAATTATTGAAACAGATGGTATAATATTTTATAAATACTCAAATATATATCTTAGTGAATTATATTAATAACACCTTTAATTTGGTTGGAACTACCTTATTAAACAGGAGTAATTTATTTTATGAAAAATACCTATAAAATAGCCATTATACTGACTTTACTCAGTGTATTCTTTTTATTTTCCGGCTGCAGGGAAAATTTCCAACAAACTGTTAGCAGCAAGGAGAATTCAACATACCAAAGATTAAATATAAACAATACCATTTATTCTGATAATCCAGAAAATCATACTTTAAAAGGTATGACAATTTGTATAGATCCCGGACATGGGAAGTTAACAAGAAAGGTCAAAAAGATGGAGCCCATAGCACCTGGTTCTCAAATTATGAAAGCTGCAGTAGCCTCTGGAACAGTTGGAACAGTGACAAAAGTGACTGAGGAAAGTCTCAATCTCTCAGTGTCATTAAAACTTAAAAAAGCTTTGGCTGAAAAGGGAGCAAAAGTAGTAATGGTACGAGAAGATAACGTATGTAACATGACAAATGTTGAAAGAACCGAGTTCTGGAATTCATCAGGCGCTGATTTGACCATAAGAATCCATGCAAATGGTTCTGATGATAAAAATATTTCAGGAATACTAATGATGGTACCGGGAAGCAAATATATTAAGGATAAAAACATGCTTGAAAAAAGTGCTATAGCTGGCGAATATATATTGGAAGCTGTTCTGGAGGAGACTAAGGCTAAATCTATGGGAGTAGTAAAGAGTAATGAGCTTACAGGATTTAACTGGTCAAAAATACCTGTAGTACTTTTGGAGATGGGGTTTATGACAAATCCTGAAGAGGATAAGCTTCTAAATACAGATGAATACCAAAATAAAATAGTATCAGGTATAGTAGAAGGTTTGGAAAATTATTATCAGTATGTTATATCTTCTTTATCATCTGAATAATTGTACAAAATTTCTGTATATCCTAGAATAACCTGGTAATTAAGATTTTACAAAAAATATAATTTTCTGTACAATTATATTTAATTATATTTTATATTAATAGGTTATCGAAAAAAATGGAAGCGCAGGATAGTTGCTGAAAGCCAGCTGTATATAGATATCTGTATATAGATGCTAATATATTATATCAATATAAGGTAAGTGACAGCCTGATTTTTACTTGACCTAAAAATGTATTTAAAATAAAATCAGATTAACAGATTTTAACTGCAAAAATCTAATACCAATAAATTAATAATTCATAAGAGGTGCTCTATGGGGGTAAACAACGAAATATTGACAAATGTATTAAACGCATTTGAAGTTGACAAAGAAAGTATTCTACGTATTGCAGGACTTTTCAGAGAAACGCTGGAGGCCAGTCTTAAAGGTGAAAAAACCTGTCTGAAAATGCTTCCGTCATACATAGGAAAGCCAACCGGACATGAAAAGGGCGTTTTTATGACTATGGATATGGGCGGAACCAATCTGAGATGTACAAAGTTCAAGATTGAAAACGGCAATTTTGAAAAGCTTGGAGAAATAAAGGAAAAGCTTATTAGCAAGGAGAAGAATTTTGATCTTACAAAGGCAGATGTTACAGCAGATAAGCTGTTCGGATTCATGGCAGAATGTATGGAAAAAATAATAGAACCCGGTGAAAGTCTGTACCTTGGTAACACCTTTTCTTTTCCCTGCAGACAGGAAGGTATAAACGAAGCGTATTTAATTCAATGGACTAAAGAAATAGCAACCTCAGGAGTAGAGGGACAGAATATTAACAAACTTCTTGCAGATGCACTGAAAGCCAGAAACATTAATATTCAACCGGTAGTTATTCTTAATGACACCGTTGGAACTTTACTTGTAGCCATGTATAGCTATCAGGAGGCCGATATCGGTTCAATCATGGGAACCGGACATAATACCTGCTACCTGGAAAATAACCATCCGTTAAATGGCGGAAAAATGATTGTAAATATTGAGTCAGGAAATTATAATATTGGGCTTCCTGTAACAAAATATGATGAAATTATTGACAGGAATAGTCAGATACCAGGGGCACAGCTCCTTGAGAAGATGGTATCAGGTTATTACATGGGAAGTCTGGTAAAGGAGGTATGTAAGGACCTTTACAATAACAAAGTGATTTTTACATCCTCGACAGCTGATACTGGTACATTCTTTGACCAAAGTTTTAATGCTCTGATGGTTGAAAACTTTATTCTTTATCCTCAAAAAACCAGTGAGCAATACAACTGTACTATGGAAGATGCCGAAATTATAAAAGCTGTTTCACAAGCAGTTTTGAAAAGAACAGTGCGACTTGTGGCAGCAACATATTTGGGGATACTGTTCCATCAGGAAAATGGGACCAGAATTAATAATAAACATATTATTGCAATTGACGGTACTATATACGAAAAAATGCCAAAAGCTTCAATATTAATGGAAGAAACATTTAAAGAAGTTTTAGGCAGCGATGCTGAAAATATTGGGATACGCCTCGTGAAAGACGGCTCGGGTTTGGGTGCCGCTATAGCTGCTGCTGTTGCTATAACACAGAAGTAGGCAGTCACATCATATATTTATATTCTTTATAGTTATATATTTTAGTTATTATATCAGAAGGGGCACTGCTGCCCCTTCAATTGTTCTTACGACAAAATCCTAGATGTTTTGTTTAAGTTCTTTTCTATATTTTTCCAGATGACTGCTGTAGTAATTAATTTTATTATTAATTTTTTCAAGATTTCTATTTAAGTCTTCAATTTGTTTCAACACAGAATTTCTGTGCTCAATCAGCATTTCCACGCGGTTTTCAATAGTGTGATCGCCTTCCAGGGCATCTTGAATAAAGCACCGTATCTGTTTTATTGGCATACCGGTATTTTTAAGACAACAGATAAGCCCAAGCCATTCAATATCATTATCTGAAAAAAGTCTGTTTCCTGCGCTATCTCTTTCAACAAAAGGAAGCAAACCTTCTTTATCATAATAACGAAGTGTATATGGAGTCAGATTCATTTTTTCAGCTGCCTGCTTTATAGTATATTCCATATTTTATTCACCTTCTTATCAATTTTACTTACTCCTAAATTATTATACTTTTCCCTAACTGTGGTCAAGTGAATTTAATAACATTTGATAAAGATTAATTTACAAATACTTATATAATAATTATGATTTAAGAGATTCTTTTGTCTCAGATAGTTTAAATTATTGACTTATAGTAAACTCTAAGGTATAGAATACTAATTAAATGAACTGCAAATGTACAGAAGTTATCCTGGTATATGGAATAGAAATCAAATAAATTACAAATGCATTCAACTGCTCCAGAATAAGAAAGAGGTGTTACATGTGAAAAAGATTAGTGTTGGTGGTGTATTACAGGCATCGGAAATTTCTCTTGGCTGCATGAGGATAACCGAGCTTTCAAAAAAAGATGCAGAAAAATTGATAAATACTGCCTTAGAAGAGGGGATAGATTTTTTTGACCACGCTGATATATATGCAGGCGGAAAATCAGAAGAACTGTTTGCCGAGGCTATTGATATGAGACCTGCAATCAGAGAAAAATTTATTATTCAAACAAAGTGTGGAATAAGGCAGGGGTACTTTGATTTTTCAAAAGAACACATACTTGAAGCTGTTGATGGCAGCTTAAAAAGGCTGAGGACTGAGTACATTGATGTATTGCTGTTACATCGACCTGATGCCCTCATGGAACCTGAGGAAGTTGCCGAAGCTTTTTCCATTCTGCAAAGCAGCGGCAAGGTGAGAAATTTTGGAGTAAGCAACCAAAATCCTATGCAAATAGAGCTATTGAAGAAATATGTAAAGCAAAAGCTAATAATAAATCAGCTGCAGCTTAGTATAATGCATACTGGTATGATAGATGCCGGTATAAATGTAAATATGAATGTACCTGGTTCCTTTGACAGAGACGGAAGCATATTGGATTACTGCAGGTTGAATGATATTACCATACAACCCTGGTCTCCTTTCCAATACGGTTTTTTTGAAGGAGTATTCCTGAACAATGATAAGTTTCCTGAGCTTAACAAGAAAATAGATGAGCTTGCTGAAGCAAAGGGTGTTACAAATACAGCAATTGCAATAGCGTGGCTGCTGAGGCATCCTGCAAAAATGCAGCCCATTGTTGGAACAACAAATGCAGCAAGACTGAAAGATATATGTAAAGCATCAGAAGTTCAATTAACAAGGGAAGAATGGTATGAAATATACAAGGCAGCCGGAAACAAGCTGCCATAGATACTATTTGTTTATTATGATTTGTTATAGGGAGCTGATGTAGAATATTGTCCTAAAAAAGTGTGCCCAATGTATTTTAGTGCCCAATATAATCATATAATAGATAATGAGCCGGTATCCTGCAGTTAGGTCACCGGCTCATTTACTATACTTACTGTTAAATACTCTGGCTATTGGTCAGAATCTTTCTTTGAAAAAATTCTTTCAAAAAGTTTTCTATTATTTACTACACTGGGATCTGTAGGTCTGTATTTGGCCGCTTCTTCATTATGCTCAAAAGCTTTCTGGTAGTCACCAATATTATAGTAGCAGACACACAGCTGTAAATGAGGATACCAGGTATAATAGGCCATGTAAATAAAACTCCACCTGTCCGGATCTGGTACCTGTTGGGTTGCTAACTCATACCAGAATATGGCCGTTTTATACTCTCTTCTTCTGTGAAAATTGTAGCCTATGCGGCTGCAGGCTTCTGCTCTGGGTGCAGAGTAATTGAAGGATTGGAAAAGAGAATTCAATTCATTGGTGCTGTCCCCCAGTGCCCGATAGCAGTCACCTTTAAATATACAGGCGAATATTTTGTCTTCCACCCATCCCTCTTTCATTTCCAGGTTTTTATTGTAGCTTTCAATGGAATCCTGATACCTGCCATTTTCCCGCAGCTCGTTACCGTAATAAAAGTAGTCCCTTGGTGAAAAAATATCTCCACGGGCTTTCTTGTTTTCAAAAATAGAAACTGTACGTCCCACTGAATGGCGAACTTTTTTATGAGTGACAGCAATATCTGAATTGATTATTTTTCCGCGCACCTCTATATAGTTATGACAGTCCCCATACCATCGGAAATTTTTTTCTCTTTTAACCAGTCGATTACGCCTGTATCTGAGAGTTACATTTCCGAACTCATCGATTCCCGCATCATAATACATAGAAACAGAATCTACAGAGGGATCAAGAGTTTCCTTCAACTGCTTGAATTTTTCTCTATCCGGTTCCAGAAGGACGTCGTCAGCATCAAGATAAAGTATATAATCCTTTGTTGCATATTTATATGATTCATTCCTGGCTTCTGCAAAACTGTTGGTCCATGGGAAATCAAAAATTCTATCGGTATATCTTGAAGCTATCTCTTTTGTTCGGTCCGTTGAGCCGGTATCCACTATGTTTATTTCATCCACAATATCCTTAACTGAATCCAAACAGCGGGCCAGGGTTTCCTCTTCATTTTTTACAATCATGCAAAGACTAATGGTAACCATTGATATGTCCTTTCAATTTTTATTATATAGGATAGCAGGATACATAGTATCCTGCTATCTCAGTTATTATTTCTGTTGTATCATTGTATCCTATTATGGGAATACAATAGCATTAATGTCACGATTTTCAGCTTCAACAGATGTTACAAGTAATGACGAAGATACAAAGACACGAACAGAATAAGTGCTGGTAGTCGTTGCTACAGCCGTATCAACTTGAGTGCTCTCTATTGGCATAGTCTGTGAGCCAATTTGTAAAGCAGTATTAACAACCCGGGTATCAATTAATGTGGCATCCCTGTATAATCTAACTTCAAAGCTGAATAGTCCAACAGCTAATGCATTCATATCTATAGTAAGTGCATAGTCTACTTTTACAGTATCACCTGTATTAACAGGTACATCTACTGAGACAACGGTTACTTCTGATCCAGCTGGCAATACTGAGATAGAGCCGGGTATTTCATTTGCAAACAGCAAAGGAACATCTGCAGTCGGTCCGGTCGGTCCAGTGGGTCCAATCGGTCCAGTTGGTCCAGTTGGCCCGGTTGGTCCGGTAGGTCCGGTAGGTCCGGTGGCACCAGTCGGTCCAGTAGGTCCGGTAGGCCCGGTAGCGCCAGTCGCGCCGGTAGCACCAGTGGGTCCGGTAGCACCAGTCGGTCCAGTAGCACCAGTCGGTCCGGTCGGTCCAGTGGGTCCAATCGGTCCAGTAGCACCAGTGGGTCCGGTAGGCCCGGTTACACCGCTAGGTCCTGTAGGTCCAGTAGCACCAGTCGGACCGGTAGCACCAGTAGCACCGGTAGCGCCAGTAGGTCCGGTCGGTCCAGTGGGTCCAATCGGTCCAGTTGGTCCAGTTGGCCCGGTTGGTCCGGTAGGTCCGGTAGGTCCGGTAGCACCAGTGGGTCCGGTAGGCCCGGTTACACCGCTAGGTCCTGTAGGTCCAGTAGCTCCTGTAGCGCCAGTAGGTCCAGTCGGTCCAGTAGCACCAGTCGGACCGGTAGCACCAGTGGGTCCGGTAGCACCAGTGGGTCCGGTAGGCCCGGTTACACCGCTAGGTCCTGTAGGTCCAGTAGCTCCTGTAGCGCCAGTGGGTCCGGTAGCACCAGTCGGTCCAGTAGCGCCAGTCGGTCCAGTAGCACCAGTAGGTCCGGTAGGTCCAGTAGGCCCGGTTACACCGCCAGGTCCTGTAGCTCCTGTAGCGCCAGTGGGTCCAGTAGCACCAGTGGGTCCGGTAGCACCAGTCGGTCCAGTAGGCCCGGTTACACCGCTAGGTCCTGTAGGTCCAGTAGCTCCTGTAGCGCCAGTGGGTCCGGTAGGCCCGGTAGGTCCGGTAGGTCCAGTAGCACCGGTAGCGCCAGTCGGTCCAGTAGCACCAGTCGGTCCAGTAGGCCCGGTTACACCGCTAGGTCCTGTAGGTCCAGTAGCACCAGTAGCGCCGGTAGGTCCGGTAGGTCCGGTAGGTCCGGTGGGTCCGGTAGGTCCGGTAGGTCCGGTAGGTCCGGTAGGTCCGGTGGGTCCGGTAGGTCCGGTAGGTCCGGTTGGGCCTATGGTGTCAGTAGTCAATGATACATCGTCAACCACAACCTCTGAAGTTCCAGGGTCCCCCTGCTTACTGAATGAAACTACAGCAAATTCCGTACCAGGAGGAGCAGGGGTTGTTGTACCGACGAATTCCTGCCAGTTTCCCAGTGTAACATCCGGAAGAGTATTTGGTGGAATACTTATTACCATACCTAACCCAAGATAATTAAATCCTGCACTAAAGTATGAAATAGTGATTGTTGTCAGCGGATTTGGTAAAGGTCCGACCTTTCCAAGAAAGGCTGAAAAAGTAGTACTTTGGCTAAAATCATATTCAACAATCTGATATATAACAGAAATACCGTTTTGCAATTGAGCAGCGAAAAAACCAGAATGAGGGTATTGTGATGTTATGCTTGCATTATCGACTAGCCATGGGGGGAAAGAGCCAGTTTCAAAACCGCCGTTAACTATCAATTCACTTGGCATATTAAAATTCACCTCCAAGATAATATGGATTGGGCATACACAGCTATTGCATGCTATGTAATCAGTATATGAACATTTACATTGTTTGGTAACTTATACTGAAACAAGCTGTAAAAAAATGGCAGATATTTATGAAAAGTCATATATATTATATATATGATAGATATAATCAAAATTTGCTATGTCAGATGCATTTAAAGTGCATGGAGGATTTATGGGGCAGCAAAATCATAAAATGGTTTTCTTCTCAAAAGGTGACAATAAATTTCTTAATGAAATTATTGAAAGTTTATCAGCGTACTTCGATACTAGACTAATTACTATTTCTTCAACCAATAACTATAAGTTGATTGACCAATATATGAATTGGTCACATATATGTTGGTTTGAGTGGTGTGATGACCTTATTGTTTATGCAAGTAACCTTGAAATTGCCACAAAAAGAATAATTGTATGCAGACTTCATAGCTATGAAGCTTTTACAAGTTATCCTGCAAGGGTCAACTGGAAAAATGTTGACAGACTAATTTTTGTTTCTGATTATATCAGGAATTATGTTACTGTAACCTTCAAAATAAACCCAGAAATCACTACCGTTATACCTAACGGGGTTCAAGTGGAGAAATTAAACTTCAGAGAAAGGACTGCTGGTTATAAAGTAGCATATATGGGCTATATAAATTATAAAAAAGGTCCCATGCTCCTGCTGCAGACCTTTAAGGCAGTTTATGACAGAGATCCATCATATAAGCTTTATATTGCCGGTAGGTATCAGGATCCCAGATATCAGTTATATTTTAATCAGATGGTAAAGGAGTTTGGACTTGAGAGCAGTTTCTTTTTTGAAGGCTGGCAAGCTGATATTGATAGTTGGCTGGAGGATAAGGATTATATAATCTGCTCCAGTGTTCTGGAGTCTCAGAATATGAGTGTAATGCAGGCGATGGCTAAGGGTATAAAGCCTGTTATTCACAACTTTGCCGGAGCAAAGGAAATCTATCCGGAAAAATATGTGTGGAACACCATAAGTGAGGCTGTAGCGATGATAACCGACAAAGAATACAATTCCCGGGAATACAGGAATTTCATACAGGAAAGATACTCGCTGGAGCAACAAAATGAAGTAATTAAAAAAAACATATATGAATTGCTGAATAATACATCAAAGGTTTCTTCAGATGTAATTATTGAAAAAAGTATAAGCGACGGATATCCAAAATATTTAAATGATAGAATGAATATATTTATCTCATATAGAGTTGATGATTTTGACGAGTTCAACTTTAATGATGCCTGTATTCTCCTGGGAAAGATAGATAAATCCATAAGCGGATACAAGATTATAGAATTTATCATCCGTGATAAGCAAAATAAACTTCTTATTTTAAATAACATTTGGAAGGATGAAAGCAGTGGGTTATACATTTTACCCCACCAAATGAAAAAAAGTATAAACTATCGTAAAATCATTAACCTTTGTAATGAAATCCTGACTTTAGATATAAATTATACAAATAACATAGGAGGCTTTATCCTTGATTCCTCAATTCAGGAGGAGGTAAGAAAAAATTATATTGCTTATATATGGGAAAGAGGTATTCCGGGATCCCAGTTTCTCCCAATGGCAAACTATTTAAAAATAGCAGAAAGGTATATTTTTGCCTCTGATTTTATTAACAGATATGATAATGTTCTGGAAGCCCCCTGCGGTTTTGGATACGGTGCAGCATATCTTTCAAGGCATTGTAAAGAGGTTTATGCACTGGATATAGCAGAGGAGAATATTGCTTTTTCCAGGCAGGCCTTCAGACAGAACAATATAAAATGGACAACAGGTGATGTTACAGCACTGCCATATAATGATAGCAATTTTGATGCCTACGTATCCTTTGAAGTTTTTGAACATCTGCCGGTCGACACTGCCAAACGGCAGATAGAGGAAGCTTACAGGGTTCTCAAAAATGGTGGGAGATTTATTATATCTACTCCAAACCGAGAAATGAGAAAGAATGTAAAAAACCCTTTCCATGTAAAAGAGTATGACTTCAATGAATTTAATGAAATTTTGAAGGGAGTATTCAAAAACGTGGATCTGTACTCAATGGTAGGATACAGGATTGAAAAAGGAACAAAGGATAGTGCACATGTTATGATCGGCGTGTGCCAAAAGGATTGATACATAAAAATCACGCCTTATTGGGCTCACGGTAAGGTGTGATAGTTTAATCATGGTGTGAGTCAGAAAGGCTGGAATAATACATATATGGAAGCAGATCTAAGGGATAAAATTAATAAAAGAACTGCAGTAATAAGTGTAATAGGCCTGGGCTATGTAGGACTACCGCTGGCAGTCGAAATAGCAAAAGCCGGATATAGGGTAATTGGTATAGATATCAATAAGAAAGCAGTAGAAAAAATAAATCAGTGCGATAATTATATTTCAGATGTAGATGACAGGGATTTGGTGGAAGTGGTGCAAAATGCAAAGTTTATGGCGGTTTCTGACTACAGCTTATTGAGTGAGGCTGATTGTATTGTTATTTGCGTACCTACACCACTGGATATTAATAAACAGCCTGATATCAGCTACATCAAAGCAGCAGTAGAACAAACAGCGAAATATCTTCATGGTGATACACTAGTAATTCTTGAAAGCACCACATATCCCGGTACAACAGAAGAACTTCTGAAACCGGTTTTGGAGAGGGAATCAGGGCTTAAGTGTGAAAAGGATTTCTATTTGGCTTTTTCGCCAGAAAGGGTTGACCCTGGTAACGCTGTATATAAAACCAAAAACACTCCCAAGGTGGTGGGAGGCGTAGGGAAAAGCAGTACCCAAATAGCGGCAGACCTGTACAGAAACGTACTGGAAAGTGATGTTTTTGAGGTATCCAGTCCTGCAGTAGCTGAAATGGAAAAAATACTTGAGAACACATATAGGCACATAAATATAGCTTTGATAAATGAGATGGCAATCATTTGTGAGCAAATGAATATTAACATCTGGGAAGTAATTGACGCAGCCAAAACAAAACCTTATGGTTTCCAGGCATTTTATCCTGGTCCGGGCATAGGAGGCCATTGTATTCCTCTGGATCCCTTTTATCTAACCTGGAAAGCCAGAGAGTTTGATTATCATACCAGGTTGATAGAGCTTTCCGGTGAAATAAATCAGTATATGCCGCAATATGTTATTGAGCGTATATACAAAATTCTTAACAGATTTAAAAAGCCTCTAAACGGTTCTAAAATATTAATAATGGGGGTTGCTTATAAACCTGATTTGGGGGATTACAGAGAAAGCCCATCCCTTAAAGTTATAGAACTTCTGGAAGAAGAAGGGGTCGAAGTGAGTTACCATGACCCCTATGTTCCTCAATTTACTCATAAAAACAAAAATTATATAAATACAGAATTAGCAGCTGAAAGTTTGAGTAACTCAGATCTGACTGTTATAACAACAAGCCACAGCTGCTTAGATTATAATTTTATTCAAAAGTATTCCAAGTTTATATTTGATACCAGAAATGCTATGAAGGATGTTAAATGCAGAGAAAATATTGAACTGTTGTAAATACTTTTTATAGAGGATATTGGCTTAAATAATACCAACCGAACAACGGTTGGTTTATTAGTTCTTGGCTGAATAATATAAACATCATTATTGTAACGCACCAATATCCTCACGTTTGTCAAAGGCTTGATAGTTGACAATATCAACGGTTAAGGGACTTTACCAAATAAGTATCCCTGTCTTTATATCGGCCTACTACACAAATCATAACTTGCAGCTGTCCTTTTACTATGGTGAAAGGTGTCTTAAGCTCATGGGACAGCGCAGAGAAAAACTCTTTTCTCTGCTGCCCAAGTTCAATTCAATATTTAACTTTTTACGAAGGTTCTTGATATGGGTATCAACTATACGTCCATCTCCGTAAAAATCGTATTTCCATAGTAGATTAATTATATTATCTCTAGTCAAAATACGTCCTTTTTAATTAATTATTTCGTTGTTTTATCGTTTACTATCATATCATTTTGAAATGGCCTGTTTCATCTTCTGAACATAATTGAATAAAGGTTTTCCTGCGGCTTCTCCATGTTCCTCAATAAGCTTTACAATAGCACTTCCCACTATTATTCCATCGGAATATCTGCTTATTTCAAAGGCCTGTTCAGGAGTAGATATTCCGAAACCTACTGCTGTGGGAAGATCGGTGACAGAGCGTATGGAACGTATTATTGAAGGTAAATCTGTTTTTATTTCTTCCCGGACACCTGTCACTCCCATTGAAGAAACACAATATATAAAGCCTTTGGCTTCCGAGACTATTCTTCCAATACGTGCTTCAGATGTTGGTGCGATCAGCGAAATTATATCCACGTTATATTTTTCACTGAAAGGCAGCAGTTCACCTTTTTCCTCGAAAGGAATATCCGGTATAATTACTCCATCAACGCCATATTCACTGCAATCCCTGAAAAAATGGTCATATCCATAGGTAAATACAGGGTTGAGATATGTAAGAAATACCAGAGGTATTTTGGTCTTTAAGCGAACTGAGCCTACCATTTCAAATATTTTAGGCAGGCTTGTTCCGGCAGACAAGGCTCTGACATTTGCTTTTTGTATCACAGGGCCTTCTGCAATAGGGTCTGAAAAAGGAATACCTATTTCAATAAGGTCGGCACCTGCATCGGCCATTGATAGTATGAACTCTGCTGTCTTTTCCAGAGAAGGATCACCTGCAGTTAAAAAGCCTATGAAGGCTTTGCCGTTAGTAAAAGCTTTTTTTATGTTACTCATTTATATTCACCCCCATATATCTTGCTATTGCTGCCACGTCTTTATCTCCCCGGCCTGAAAGGCAAACAACAATTATCTGGTCGTTGGCCATTGTGGGCGCAAGCTTTATAGCATAAGCTATAGCATGTGCACTTTCAATTGCCGGAATAATTCCTTCTGTTCTTGATAAATATTCAAAGGCATTAACTGCTTCAGAGTCTGTTACAGAAACATATTTAGCACGGTTAATATCATGGAGATAGGCGTGCTCAGGACCTATACCCGGATAGTCCAACCCTGCTGAAATAGAATAAACGGGAGCAATCTGACCATTTTCATCCTGACAGAAATAAGACTTCATGCCGTGAAAAATACCCAGCTTACCCTTGGCGATAGTCGCAGCATGCATATCTGTATTAATGCCTTTCCCGGCAGCTTCACAGCCTATAAGGCGAACAGAGTTATCATTAATAAACTCATAAAAGAGCCCCATGGCATTGCTTCCTCCTCCCACACAGGCTATTGCAGCATCAGGAAGTCTGCCTTCTCTTTCAAGCAGCTGCTCCTTCACCTCTCTGCCTATGACACTTTGGAAGTCTCTGACCATTCCGGGGAAGGGATGGGGTCCCATGACCGAACCCAGCACATAATGAGTGTCATCAACTCGTGCAGCCCATTCTCTCATGGCTTCATTTACAGCATCCTTGAGAGTTTGTGTGCCACTTGAAACGGGGTGTACCTTTGCACCCAAAAGTTCCATTCTGAATACATTAAGTGCCTGACGTTTTGTATCTTCCAGCCCCATGAATATTTCACATTCGAGCCCAAGCAATGCAGCGGCTGTTGCAGTTGCAACACCGTGCTGTCCAGCTCCTGTTTCGGCAATGACACGTTTCTTGCCCATTTTTTTAGCAAGGAGAACCTGTCCCAGCACATTGTTGATTTTATGTGAACCAGTATGGTTTAAATCCTCTCTTTTGAGATAGATTTTAGCCCCACCCAGGTCTTTAGTCATTTTTCTGGCATAATACAAAAGGGAGGGTCTTCCGGCATATTCATGCAAAAGTCTGTTTAACTCCTGGTTGAAGTTATAATCATTTTTATAAAAATTATAGCTTTCCTCAAGCTCTATCAGTGAGTTCATAAGAATCTCGGGTACATACTGCCCCCCATGCTTTCCAAATCTTCCTTTTACCATTTACTTCACACTCCTAATAAGATTTACAATGTTCTTGATCTTGACCTCATCTTTAAGACCGTTGCTTTCAACTCCTCCGCTGATATCAACACAAAAAGGCTGGGCAGTTTTTATTGCTTCCAGGACATTCTCACAATTTAGCCCTCCTGCCAGGAAAAAAGGTATGTTTCTACTGCTTGAAACACTGGTGCTGCTTATATTAATCATACCGTTTACACTGTTAAGTCTGCCTACAAGCTCCCAGTCGAAGGTTTTGCCTGTACCGCCATAGCTTTTGTCTGTAAAGGTGTCAAAGAGTAAAAAGTCTGTGCAGTATTGCCCGGCTTTACTTAAGGTTTGGGCATCCTTAACCCGGACAGCTTTTATTATTGGTTTGAGACATCCAGAGGAAGAAAGCTGTTCCTTAAGGGATACAATATAGGAATTTTCTTCGTCTCCATGAAGCTGAATATAATCGATAATGTCTTGAGAACACAAGCTTTTTATATGTTCAATATCTTCATTAACAAAGACGCCAACTGCTTTAATTCGACTGTCAAGAGAGGTCTTTAGCTTTTCAGCTGTTTTAAAACTGACTTGTCTGCGGCTTTTGGCAAATACAAATCCAATAAAATCAGGTAAAGCCTCATTACAATACTCAATATCCTGCTGTCTCGTTAAGCCGCATATTTTTATTTTGGTTTCCAAATTACTTTTCACCTTCTACACTTAATGGATTATCAAAAATCAACAAATAGAATTTAAGTTAAGCAGAAATTAATGATAGACCTTCACCTACACGTTTATGACCAATGTCAATTATCCGTTTGAACAGAAAATTTTCGATAACTCAATATTCACTTCTTACTGTTCACCTTAAGATAGCTAAGTGTGTCGGCAATATTTTGGCTTTTCATCAGGGTTTCACCTATAAGCACGGCATTTGTTCCATTTGCTCTTAATACAGATATATCTTCAGGGGTTTTGATACCGCTTTCGGACACAAATAACTTATCCTTTGGGACCAGTTCTCTCAGCCTGATGCTGGTACCAATGTCTACTTCAAAGGTTTTGAGGTTTCGGTTGTTTACACCGATTATTCCTGCTCCGGCTTCAAGGGCACTGTAAATCTCTTTCTCATCATGTGCCTCCACAAGACAGGAAAGATCCAGCTGCTCGGCAATATTAATGAACTCTTTAATGGTTGCGGTATCCAGAATGGCACATATGAGCAGTATGGCATCGGCGCCTATTGCTTTTGCTTCATATATCTGGTATGCATCAATAGTGAAGTCCTTCCTGAGCACAGGAAGCGATACAGCCTGCTTTATTTCTGTTAAGTATCTGTCACTGCCCAGAAAAAAGTATGGCTCAGTCAGTACCGATATTGCACCGGCGCCGGCTCGTTCATATTCCCGGGCAGCGTCAAGATAGGGGAAATGCTCTGAAATAATACCCTTTGAGGGAGAAGCCTTCTTGACTTCGCAAATAAATGTAATGTCATCTGATTTCAGAGCATTTTCAAAAGAACAGTGGGTGCTGCCCGGCGCGGCAGCCAAGGCAGCCAGAGCTTCCTTTTTTACGGCTTCAAAGGGTTTGGCTGCCTTGGCTTCAGCAACCCTTATTTGTGTTTTTTCAACAATTTTATCTAATATCATAAATACCTCTCATTCAGAAATTAACATATGGAATTTGTCATAGTAATAAATTTTTGCAGCTGAGCATTTGCTGCTCCTGAATCAATCAGATCTTCTGCCATTTTGACGCATTCCCGTAATGTTATGTGGTTGTGTGACATATATAAACACAATGCTGAATTTAAAACAACAACATCCCTTTTTGGTCCTTTCTGTCCCATTAAAACATCTTTTGCTATCCTGGCATTTTCCTGGGGGTCACCGCCAACCAGATCTGATGGCTGACATCTTTTAAGTCCAAACTGTTCAGGACTGATGAAGAAACTGTTTAGCCTGCCGTTATTTACCTCGCATATGGTAGTTGTGCTGCAAAGAGTAACTTCATCCAGTCCGTCGTGACCATGGACCACCATTGCGCGCTTAACACCCAGGTTTGCCAGCACTCTGGCCAGAGGTTCAACCAGATTTTCATCGTACACACCCAGCAGCTGCATATTGGCACCTGCGGGGTTGGACAGAGGGCCTAATATGTTGAAAATTGTCCTGACCGATAATTCCTTACGAACCGGTGCCGCATATTTCATTGAGGTATGATAGGTGGGGGCGAACATAAAGCATATGTCGATTTTCTCCAGAGTCTGAGCGCTCTGTTCTGCTGTTAATGCTATATTGACGCCTAGAGCCTCCAATAGGTCGGCGCTGCCGCACTTGCTTGATACTGAACGGTTGCCGTGCTTAGCCACAGGAACTCCTCCTGCAGACACAACAAATGCCGATACAGTTGAGATGTTGAAAGTATTGGCTTCATCTCCGCCTGTTCCAACAATATCCAGAACGTCTTTGTTAGGACGTATTTTAGTACATTTTTCACGCATAACAGTTGCACAGGCCGTAATTTCTTCTATTGTTTCTCCCTTCATACGCATTGCAGTAAGGAATGAGGCAATCTGGGCATTTGTAGCCCGGCCCTCCATAATTTCTTCCATAACATTTTTAGTCTGTTCAAGACTTAAATTTTGCTTATTTATAATCTGATAAATAGCTTCCTGAATCATATTACCCTCCTAATTTTGCGCACAGCGCATATTCAAATATAATGAGTAATCACTATGTAATGAGTAATTACTGTCGGTTTTGACAAATTACTGGTTTGGGTTAATGGTAGAGACCTGTATTAGATTTAATTACTAACTCCAATATTAAGGAAATTCTCGAGAATTGTTCTTCCATTAGGAGTTAATATGGATTCAGGATGGAACTGAACTCCATATACATCTGCATTTCTGTGCTTTACTCCCATAACCTCACCTAAGCTGTCTTCGGCTATTATCACCAGTTCGTCGGGCAGCGTTTCACGAGCCATAGAAAGGGAATGATATCTGGCTCCTTCAATAATTGGAGGAAGACCTCTGAATAATTGGCTGCCATTTGCTATGTGTATTTGACTCTTTTTTCCATGCATCAGTTGTTTTGCATAGGATATAGTTGCCCCAAACACCTCACATATGGCCTGATGTCCGAGGCATACACCCAATATTGGGATTTTCCCTGTAAAATACCTGATAACTGACTCGCATATTCCCGCATCCGCAGGTCTGCCAGGTCCTGGAGAAATAATAATATGGGAAGGATGTAAGGCTTCAATTTCTTCTATTGTAAGTTCATCGTTTCTTATTACCTTTATATCATTATTTATAACGCCTATAAGCTGAAACAGGTTGTAAGAAAAGCTGTCGTAATTATCAATTAACAAAATCATAAGTCAAGCTCCTTTCCGGACAGTTCCAATGCATTTATAATGGCCTGAGCCTTATTTCTGGTTTCAAGATATTCGGTTTCAGGTACACTGTCGGCCACAATGCCTCCGCCTGTCTGAACATGTACCATATTATCCTTAAGAACGGCAAATCGTATTGCAATACAGGTGTCCATGTTACCAGTAAAATCTATATATCCGATAGCACCACCGTAAATACCTCTCCGGACACCTTCCACCTCATTTATGATCTGGCATGCCCTTATTTTAGGTGCACCTGAGAGAGTTCCGGCGGGGAGGAGGGAGGAAATAGCATCCAGTTGGTCCATGTCACTCCTTAATTTACCTGTTACCTTGGATTCTAGATGAATAACATGGGAGAATTTTTTTATACTCAGATAATCCTCTACTTGTACTGAACCGAAATCACTGATTCTGCCAAGATCATTTCTCCCTAAATCAACAAGCATATTGTGTTCAGCAAGCTCTTTTTCGTCATTAAGCAATTCCTTAATTATCAAAGCATCTTCCTGATCGGTTTTCCCCCTGGGTTTTGTACCGGCTATAGGGAAAGTGGCCAGATCACCGTTTTGAAGCCTAAGCAAGGTTTCAGGTGAGGACCCTGTTATTTCGAGCTCCTTAAATTTTAAAAAGAACATATAGGGAGAGGGGTTAGTTGTTCTCAGAATTCTGTACGCATTGAAAAGACTTCCTTCATAACTGGCAGTCTGTCTTATTGAAGGAACTGCCTGAAAAATATCTCCCTCAAAAATGTAAGATTTGACTTTATTTACTATTTCACAATATTCTTCTTTGCTGAAAAAAGACTTAAATTCTGACATCAGTCTTGATGTGGAAGCGGGAGAAGGTAAAGAAGCCTTAATTAAGGAGGCCATATTGTCCAGCTCCTTAACAGCCTCATAATAATTGGCTTCCAGGTTATCTGTTTTTATATTAATCATCAGTATAATCTTTTGCCTAAAATGATCAAAAGCTATGACCTTGTCAAACAGCATAAGGTCAACATCGTAGAAATTGGTCTGATCCTTACCGTCAAGTTTTAATGATGGTTCGGCGTATTTGATGTAATCATAGGCAAAGTAGCCTACAAAGCCTCCTGTAAAGGGAGGAAGAAACTCCAGCTTTGGACTTCTGTATTCCTTAAGAATATCCCTGATATAACTGTTTGGATCTGAAGTTTCGGCTTTTAGCTCCTTAACTCCTGTAATCTCCAGCAGACCATCTTTACATTTTAACTCGAGGGTGGGGTTAAAGCCCAGAAAAGAGTAGCGGCCCCATTTTTCACCGCTCTCAACACTTTCAAGCAGATAGTACTGACTGCTTATTGATCTGATATTCTGCAGTACTGCAATAGGGGTTTTGATGTCAGCAAACAATTCCCGGCTTACCGGAATAATGGTATAGCCTTCAGAAAGTTTCTTTGCTTCTTCGAGACTTGGTTTAAACATTCTACCACTCCTTTAAGATTTATATGACTTACAAGTGAATAGTTATTGGGTTACTATTCACGATGCAGCAACTTTGATGAAACTAAAAACACCCGCCCATGACTAGAAATATAAGTCAAGGACGAGTGTATAATTCACCCGCGGTGCCACCTTGTTTTGTAAGATAATAAATCTTACACACTTTTAGAAATACCAACATATTTCCCACATCTAACGCATGTGTTACGTCGCAGAATACTCTGAAGACTAAGACTAAGGTCTTCATTTGACTGCGCCCTCCGTGGTCCATTTGATGTACTGCGTTCTGCGGGGCTCTCAGCTACCCCCACTCTCTGTAAGTGCACGTCCGGAATAATTGAAAATATTATTCCAACACCTTTATCTCCACATCAACGGTTTAAAAGGAATAGTCAAATTATGTTTAACTGTTCCCCTGGGCAGATATTTAGTTATAAATAGGTTACAGCAGATATATTATTTTGTCAATATGGTATAATCATAAAATATATACAAATATTTACATGTAAATATATCTAATTTTCATCAAAGTGCTGTACCAACAGCAGTTGATTTGGCATGAATTAAAATATAATATTATTTCAATTTACTCCCGTACTAACTTTGAACAATGGTTTGCACACAAAGCAAGCTGCACTTCGTTGTATGGCACATCACCGGCCGTCTAGGCGTCGTCCGGCATGCCGCATCCATGCGGCTCCCGGACTCAAAGTGACGTCCTGTTCTTTGCCCTCAACGACGGTACTAGCTTTTAATTGTGCTTCCTATTGTTTCAAAGTTGTACTCGCGAAAATTGTGGGGTATATTTACTTTTCAATTAACCTAAATACAAGCTTTTATTTATTTACCGTACTGTAAGTTACCCCATACAAACTTTGATATATTGTACAAAAAGCTGTTGTATAACATTGCAAGGTGTATCTCAGCCTCCTAATGAAAAATCTGAAATATTCCCACGATAATCAGGAGGAGGCCGGAAAGCACTGTTGCCTGGTCGCCGAGAAATTTTGCAGCCCACCGCCTACCAATAATTTCACCAAGAGATATTGTGGCAATACTAAATATTATTACTGCGAGAGTCAATATACCAATGTTTACACCTGTCATACCTGCCCCGAATCCTGTGCCCAGACAATTTACAGCCAGCGCTATTCCGAGAAGCACCGATTCCTTCAGGGAGATATCTCCTGAAAAGTCTTTATCAGCCAGACTTGGGTTATCCATTACTGCCCGTAATTCATCAATGTATTGATTGGAATTTTGATGTTTAGTTTTTGGGATAATCCTTTTTTTATTAATATAATAACTGATTATTGTATATAAGCCTATGAAACACACTATGGAACCACCAATAATATTGCCGTAAAAGTAAGGGATATAGTTGGCAAGTGCCACTCCCAACATACTTGACACCAGAGTTGCAATTCCTGAAAATGAAGCTATTGCGAAATTTGATCTGAAGGGGACTTTTATTTTTCTTGAACCATATGCCAGACCAATAACCATATTATCAAGGTTGGGTGCCAGACATAGCAGAAGTATGGAAATAAAATTAGCCACTAATAATTCACCTCACTAGGTCAGTATATTGACCTGGTGAGGTGATAGTGTATGTCCGGTAATAATATATCTATTTTAATTATGGTAAAATTATTTACTCTATTTACTCTTTTCTTTACTTGGACTTTTTGCCATATCTTTATTCAGAGAATGGAGTATTTTCTCTGCAACAATTTTGCGGGCATTTGCTTCACTGGTAAGCTGAAGTGCAAATAAACGCAGGGAAGTTTCAAAATCTTCCTCCGATAAATGCTCAATTTTGGCCGAAAGCATGTTTGAAACATTACGGAAGGCTTCGTCCTGAAGCTTTGCCAGCTCTTCAAAAAAGCTATGATATTTTGCTTCATCTGTTAAATTGCTCAAAGAACCGGCTATAAGTGGAATAGGCAAGATAGGTTTGAGCATTGATAAAATGTAAAGAGTAACAAGATGAACTCTATCGTACTTTTTATTTACCGGACGCTTGAGATAGCCCTCTTTAACATAATTGTTTACCATGCTTGAGGTTATTATCTTTCCTGAGTCATCTGTATCAAAAAGTTTCAATAGCCGCTCAAGATAAGTCACAACCTGATCCATATATAAGTCTATGTCTGGGAATTGATTCCAGCTCTCGGTTTTAAAATTACAAAGATCAACTGAAAAATCAGATAATTCCTGTTTTATCGAACCTAATCTTTCAAACTTATCAGTATTTGATTTACCAGAAGCTGAAGCATTAGCGTTTTCAGAATTTGTTTTTTCAGTGTTATTACCTGTACTCAAGTTAAAAACCTCCGCTTTTTATTTATTTTAAGTATATCATATAAAAATATTTTTACAATATAGTTACTAAAATCTGTTGACAGCATAGTATAATTCATATAATATAGTTATTAAAACTAGATAATAATTAATTAGTTGAAGGTAATATAGAATGTACTATTACATATTCTTGTGTAAAATAACGTTATAGATAAAAGTTCGCTTTATATGTAAATACAATTGGTATATAAGATTATATTTTCAATAGAGGAAGGAAACAATAAGTTATAGATTTGGTGAAACGGAAGGTGATTACGTTGATGGAATTAAGGAACAGAAAAATAATAGTATGGGGAGATTCAATTTTGAAGGGGATTATTCTTGATGAATTAGATGGAAGATATAAGGTACTAAAAAATAACAGCGTAAACAGCTTTGCTGAAATAACAGGTTGTTCACTGAAAAATAATGCATATTTTGGGATGACCTCCACCAAAGCCCTTAATAGAATAACCAGTTCAATTGAAAAACAACCTCTGGATGAAAATGATATTGTTATATTGGAATTTGGGGGAAATGATTGTGATTTCAATTGGTCTGAGGTATCAGCTTCACCTGAGTCGGATCATCAACCTAAAACCACTATAGCAGCCTTTAAAGATTCTCTTCAGAATATGATAACAGTATTCAAGGAGAAAGGTGTCAACCCAATACTAATGAATCTGCCTCCTTTAGAACCAGAGAGGTACTTCAACTGGCTTTCAAGAGGTTTAAACAAAGATAATATTCTAAAATTTCTTGGGGATGTATCAAGAATATATCGTTGGCAGGAAGCCTATAATAATGCCGTTGAGTGGGTGGCAATGCAAAACAGCTGCAGGTTTATAGATGTAAGAGAGAGGTTTTTGGTGAGTCCCAATTACAGTTCACAATTTTGCTTTGATGGAATCCATCCAAATGAAAAGGGACATAAAAAAATACTGGAATCGTTATTGGACTTTGCTTTCTAATAATTCATTATCTTAGGTTATTATTTATTTTGTTATTATTTATTTCGTTATTATTTATTTTAATTAATAAATTTTAGTAAATATTACTTAATTTTAAAATAAATCTGTTAAATTTGATTTTTCAGGACAAGATTGAAGCATTAGCTAATCGGAATGAGTGTGCAAGTTTTTTGAGGTTTGAATTTTATGTGGGAGATTGGCTTTGATATTTAAATAGGACTGACAGTACTTATATTACTGTCAGTCCAAATTCTTTTTAACAGTTAAAGTGATTGCAGCTCTGCAAGCTTTTCATCTATATCATCTTTTGCTATTGCAGAAAGATAATTTATCTTAAATTCCTGAGCTTTTTTCAGCATTTCAATGGCCTTTTCGATATCTCCCTGCTTTTCAAGTGCCAGTGCATAATCGTAATAGGCTTCGGGGAATTTTGGATTAAGCTCCATTAGTTTATTAAAGGTCTCCAGGGCTTTTTCCTGGTCACCCATAAGATAATAGGTCTGGCCCAGATTATCCACAATTACAGCTCCGGTACTATTATAATCAAAGGCTTCAAGATTAAACTTCAGAGCTTTTTCAAGGTCCCCTTTAAGATTATACAAATATCCAAGACTGCCATAGATATTAGTGTTTTTATACTTATCAATTACTTTTTCCAGTAATGCAATTGCTTCATCAAGCTTACCCTGTTTCCAAAGGCCCAGAGCATAATTTGACTGAACATTATATAGATCATTGTTAGAGATTTTCGGGGACTTCATCTGCTCTTCAAAAACTTTCATTGCATCATCTAATCTACCATTTTTAAGAAGTATATACCCATATGTTGTAACAACGTTTGGTTTGGCAGCACCTGACTTATATGCCCGTTCAAGCCAGTTTATAACCCCTTCGTTATCTCCGCTTGCATGTGCTTTATTAGCTTTTATAACAAAATAAAATGATTTGATTTTTTCAAACAAGATATTTCCTCCCTGTTACATATGGATAAGTAAATTATGTTAATTTGCTTTTTGATTTTATTATATCAAATAGTGTCTAAATGTACAGGTTTTTTGTACTGTCTAACAAGTTTAAAGATGAGCAGCCTGATTATCTGAACATATATGTGCTATAATATTGAATGGTCAAAGAAGTAATTACAGAAAAAATGTTATTAGTGCTGTAACAATACGGGACAAGTCTTTATTATATTCGATTAATTTGTATGAGGTGTTTATTATAATGGAATACGATATTCAGGTAAAAAGGGCAGTACTGCATATACTGGACACAAGCATAAACTTTCCGGTTTTGTCAAATAGTGAGTTGGAGCTGGATGGTGAGATATCTGAATTTCTTGAAAAGCATATTTCAAAAATACTCAATGACAATAATTTAAAAAAAGCTCAATTTATCGGGGAGGTTAATCCTGCACGGGATATTTGTGCTGCTGTTAAAAATGATGAAAGCTGCTTTCTGGAGGCCAGCGGAGCGTTGGCGGAAATGTTATTTGAAATTATGATAAAGAATGTTGATATTACGCCTGCTGACATGGTATGCTGCCTTTGTTACATAAATAATGAACAGCATCTGGGTATATTAAAGCTTAATTATAAAACCGGATTTACCCACTATGTAAATCAACAGCAGGAGGGGGCAAGCAACTCAATTATAAGACATAAAACTCTTCTCCCATCGGATGGACAAAAGGTGGATGAAGCAGTTTTAATAAGTATGGAAACGGGACAGCTAAAGTTGCTGGAGAAACTCTATGAAATTAACGGAGCCAGGGAATTCTACCTCTCCCAATATATATTCAGGTGCTCCACAGATTTATCGGATAATCAGAAACTAAAAATCATTGACAATGTTACAAAAAAGATAAACAAAAAATACTACGATGAGGATTTTGACAAGGTAGCTAAGCTTAAAAAGGTAGTGTCCGACAGCATTGAGGAGAATAAGGAAATAAGGGTTGAAGATATAGCCGAAGAAATTTTTGAAACAAACCTGGCTGTCAGGGAGGAGTATATACAGGAGATTCAGAAAGCAGGACTCAGGGATGAAGTAATTGAAATTCCTGAAAAAATAGCTGAGAAGAAATTTAAAACCCATAGAATAAAGACAGATACAGGTATTGAAATTAATTTTCCCCTCAGCTATTATGACAACAGAGATATGATAGAGTTTTTCAACAACCCTGATGGCTCCATATCCATAATTATTAAAAATGTAAACAAGATTATAAATAAATAGTTACTTCCTGTGTCTTTCAATAAGATTTGAAGGAATAAAGGAAGGCAGATATTTTTTCCACAGGGGCTCATCTTCGGTGTATTCATAATTTGATATTTTATCGTATAACCATACTCGGTCAAAGGATTCTCCCTTTAAAGGTATATTTAAAGGGTACTTATCCCTGTTCAGGAGATTTGTCCCGTCTGAGTAAACCTCGTAATTAATACCGGAAGCCTTGAGTATGGTGGGAGATATATCAAGGAAGGAGGCCACCACCTCACTTTCGGTGTACTTCTGATTATCCGGCGTTATAATAAACAACGGTACAAATTCGAAATATTTGTCCTCATCTATAAAGGACGCCTGTGCAAACTCCTTTGAACTTATATTAGGGGTATGGTCTCCGTAAATAATTATATAAGTATTTGGAAATCTCCTTTTCACCTCTGTCACATAGTTTTTTATTGACTCGTCTACATAGCTGAAAGAGTTGAAATAATTTTTTACTATTTCATTTTCAATATCATCATATAACGGATTATTGTAATATTCTCTGGCACTTTCAAAAGGACCATGGCTTGTCATGGTTATAATGTATGAAAGAAAGGGTTCTTTTACTTTACTCATTTTATCTAAGGCGAAGGAAAAAACTTTGTCATCGGGAGCACCCCATCCTTCGTCTTCAAAATTCATAGAGTTTATGTCATAAAACTTTTTGAATCCCATTTTCGAAAGCGCAATATTTCTGTTATAAAAAGTTCCTACATTACCATGAAAGGCCATAGTATAATAAGATGCATTTGAAAGCTTTGATATCAATGAATTAGGATATTTGTATGAGGTTAGTTTAATGGCCGGAAAGGAATCCAGAGGTTCTACACTGTTTATAATTGAAAATTCAGTATCAGAGGTACCCCCACCCTGATGATAACTCAATGTATACGGATAATATATACTATTCCTGGTTAATTCATTTAAGTAAGGCATCACATAGGAATTTTTATACTGTTGTTTTATGATGTTGGAATCCATGGATTCAACCTGAATAATTGCAAAGTTTGGTCTCTCGGTATATATGGATTGAGAATCGGTATCATTTTTTAAGGCAAGTTCATTACCTCCTGTTTGTAATTTACCATAATTCAGCTGTGCGATAAGCTTTGCTTCACCATAGTTTTTCACGATATTTACCACGCCGTTTGCAAGTGTTCCATACCTCTCGACAATTTCAGTTTCACCGGTATATCTGTCATCCATGTAGTGGACTATTGATTTGTCAGACTTATAGTTATCAACCTCTATTGAAACAAGCAGAATTATTGAAATAGCCACCGCTGCAATTTTTAATATTGGAAGAGAATGTTTTCTGTTCTCCTTCCTGAAATATTTGAAGAAAATGTATAGAGCAGGGGGAACGTCAATAAAAACCACCAGAAGCTGTATACTTTTCGGGTTGGCTAAATGAGTTGCAGAAATAAGAGCCTCTTTAAACAGGGAGATCCACTGTAAAAAATGAAGATAGCTGTGATAATACAAAAAGTAGGATATGTTTGTAAAACAATAAATTCCCTGAGCTATCATAACAATTAAGAAAACATACCGGGATTTGAAGCTGAGAACTATAGAAAAAACTACAATACTGCACAGCAAACTGAACTCAAATTTGTAAATGATCATTTCTTTTGTAGCCTGAGGTATCAGAAAGTAATTATATAATGTCAGTTTTAGACTATTAATAATTACAAAAAGGACAACTATACCTAGTAACTTTCTATATTGCTTATCATTAAAAGAAACTTTCATATTGTCAACATTATTTTTTAGAATACTCTTAAGCATTTACTTGCACAGCATCCTTTCTACCAGTAATTATTCAATTTACTCCTATTCAGAGTAAGGCCCGAGTCATCGATAGACGATAGGGAGCTATACATAAATAATATTTTACTTCATTTTCGCCATTATCCCCATGGTATTTTTATAGGATTGTATAATAAACGGCTTATTATAATCAGTTACATACTTTCCTGAGATATTATTGATATCTGGTATTGGAATAATTTTAAATACTGGTCTGTTATTAACATAATATTTATCCACCCAGGTGGGGACATAGTCTACATCCTTTATTATTGTACCCTTTTCCGGGTCCTTTTCCAAATGGATATTAACAATGACTCCATCTTCGGTAAGTTCTTTATTTGGTCTGTTTGCTTTATCAACTCTTCTATATCCAGATATGAAGTTTCCCATTGAGTAAATAATAAATTTATTTTTTCCATCAACTTCAACAAATTCGGACTTCTGGATAACATGAGGATGAGAACCCAGGATGATATCTGCACCCCAGGATAAAAGTTTCTTTGCTAATTCCTTTTGGAATGAATTGGGTTCTCTCTGATATTCTGTCCCCCAATGCAAAAGAACAATTACTGCATCTGCTCCGGCATCCTGGACGGATTTTATGTCCTTCTGCATTTGCTGCTCGTCAACAGGACTTAAATAAGTTCTCCTTTGCTCAGCACTGAGCTTCTTGTCCAGCCCGTTAAACGCTTCAGAATAGGCAAGAATAGCAAGCTTTATTCCATTTACTTCTCTGATAACATATTTATTGCTGCCATCGGCGGAGGTACCAACATGGAGCATATTATTTTTGTTAATCATTTGAATGGTGCGTGTTAAACCCGAAATACCTCTGTCCAGACAATGATTATTAGCTGTAGATAAAATGTCAAAGCCTGCTCCTGACAGGGCTGCTAAGATTGAATCAGGAGTATTGAAAGAGGGGTAGCTTGTATAACCTGTTTTTGGCCCGGCTGTAACTGTTTCAAAATTACCTATTGTCAAATCAGCTTTTGAGAGGTAGGGTGTAACATATTCAAGAAAACCGGTGAAATCATACTTTCCCGTTTTCGGAGAGTAGGCATTATTCAGGTTGCTTTGGTGAGCCATGATATCTCCGACAGCGGATATGGTAACTGAAGCAGGAACCGTACTGTCATCTGTTTTATTTTCTGCTTTAATACCAGACTCTGGCTGGGATGAAGATTTTGGAGATGGTTCTGCCGTTGAACTTCCGTTAGATGATGGGGATGTATTTGTTAAGTCATCATCTGAAGTGGACGGCAGGGCTGTACCTGACTCTGAAGAAGCAGTCATATCAGCTGACAGGTAAACATTGATGCCTTGTTCCAGAGTTTCTTCAGTGTCTTTTTCAGGAGTTTGTTCAGGGGTATTTTCAATGTTGGGGGAATGCTCTGTGCCAGTTGTTTGAGCAGCAGATAAAGTTTCATCTGTAGTTACCGGCTGTTTTGAGTTCCGGACTTGTCCATTTTTATCAGTTACAGCCAAAGTGTATTCAACCCCTGAGTTGGTCACCGAATCTCCGAAAAAATTAAAACCGTTAAGAGCGTATATGATTGAGGAACTTGCCAGCATAACACAGCACATTATACCCAATACAAAAAAAGTATGTTTAAAAAGACTATATTTGCTATTCATTTATATGTACCTTCCTACTATAAGCAAAAGAATTTTATACAATATGAAAACCTTCAATAAAGACTATAACATAATTTTGTATTTAATTGGTATACAATTTGAAATAAGATCAAAAAATAATTAATTGTCTGTTAAAACTTTCCACTGTCTGGCAGTTGTAATTAGGTTTAAAACTGTGTTAGATTGGTATTATTAATATTATTAGTGTTTGAGATACTATTGAGACTAATAGAGACTAAGATTAACATGGAGGATATATTTATGGGAAATATTAACAGAGCGATTCTTATTGTGCTGGACAGTGTTGGGATAGGTGAACTGCCAGATGCTCCTCAATACGGAGATGCTGGCAGCAACACTTTGGGAAATATAGTAGGCACCTGTGGTGGAATTAATCTTCCAAATATGGTGCAGATGGGTTTAGGTAAAATTGACGGGGTGGACTATTTACCTGTTCCCCGGGACATTACCGGAAGCTACGGAAGAATGGCGGAAGTTTCGAAAGGTAAGGACACTATTACCGGTCACTGGGAAATAGCAGGTCTTCAGTTGGAATATCCTTTTCCGACATACCCTGATGGATTCTCAAAGGAGCTTCTGGATAAGTTTGAGCAGCTGACAGGAAGAGGAGTACTGGGTAACTGTGTTGCCTCGGGTACCGAAATTATTAAAGAATTCGGTGAAGAACATATGAGAACAGGAAAGCTCATAGTTTATACCTCGGCCGACAGTGTATTTCAGATTGCTGCTCATGAAGAAGTTGTTCCTATTGAAGAGCTATATAAAATATGTAAAATAGCAAGAGAAATGCTTCAGGGAAAAAATATGGTGGGACGAGTTATTGCCCGTCCATTTATAGGACAGCCCGGAAATTTCTCACGAACATCAAACAGAAGAGATTTTTCTGCTGAGCCAACTTCCGACACAATACTTGATAAGCTTAAGGAAAAAGGCTTTGATGTTATTGCTGTAGGAAAGATTGAGGATATTTTCTCCGGCAGAGGTGTTACTATGGCTGAACACACTAAGAGTAATATGGACGGTGTGGATGTGACCCTGAAGTATATGAAGCAAGATAATAAGGGGCTTATTTTCACAAACCTTGTGGATTTTGACATGGTTTACGGACACAGGAATAATCCTGAGGGTTATAAACAGGCTTTGGAGGAGTTTGATGCAAGACTCCCGGAAATTATTGCAGCCATGAGGGAGGAGGATCTCCTGATTATAACAGCTGATCACGGTTGTGATCCCACAACCCCAAGTACAGACCATTCCAGAGAACATGTGCCCGTACTTCTGTATGGGAAAAATATAAAACAGGACGTAAACCTGGGAACAAGAAGAAGCTTTGCAGACTTGGCAAGCACCATTGCAGAGACCTTTGGAATTGAAAACTCTTTCCCTGGAAAAAGCTTTTTCAAAGATATAGCTAAGTAAGAAATTGGTTTGACATTGGATATATTATGTATTATTATCGATATATCAGCTGATAACCATTATAATAAGCCTTTAACAAATATAGCAGTTGATGGGCTTATTTATAAGCTTATTCATATGAATAACTTAAAAATTAAATATTTGGATGCTAGATTAGGGAAGCAGGTTAGAGTCCTGCACGGTCCCGCCGCTGTATTGGAAGAATTCTCTATGGTATGCCACTGGTCTTTAATGCTGGGAAGGTTTTAGAGAGTGATGAAGCCTAAGTCAGAATACCTGTCTGTATCCAGAGAGTGGTTTGGCCATTCTCAAGCACTTTAACTCTACGAGAGATAGAGGAGGTGGTTTGTGGATTTTATACCGTATATTTTTATACGGTTATAAGATTCATTTATGAAGGAATTATGTATTTTACCTGATAACATAGTTCTCTCATTAGCGCATTTGCTGCGTTAGTGGATTTAATGGATTGATGTTATCTGTGTAATAATGCTATTTTTCCAGAATATAATTCACCCCCTTGAACACTGTGTGTTTAAGGGGTTTTTTGATATTTTGTTATTTTGTCATTTTGCTATTTTCTGTGGCAAGTATAGAAAACTGGAGGACATATATATGAAAACAAAAGTATTTTCATTATTACTGGTTATATTGTTAACAGCAGGATTACTGACAGCCTGCGGACAGCAGAGCACATCATTGCAAGATGTTTCAGTGGATACTTCTACATCTGCAACTGTCGGAACTGAGACATCCGGACAAACTGCTGATAAGGAACAAGCGCAGGCCGTTTCGGAAAATAAAGGTACAACCTATCCTTTAACTTTGAAGGATGCTAACGGTACCACAGTAACAATAAAATCAAAGCCTGTGAAAATTGTTGCACTGCCGCTGGGAATCTGTGAAATGCTTGTTTCAATAGCTGACAAAAACCAGATTGCTGCAATGACCTATTATGTTGATGATCCTGCAGTCTCAAACACAGTTGATGAAGCAAAAGGCGTGGGACAAAGACTAGAATTTAATGCAGAGAAAATAATTGCACTTCAGCCTGATCTTGTACTGGTAGATACCTGGCAGGATGCCAATGTCGTTAAACAACTGAGAGATGCCAATATAAATGTATTTGTGACAAATATCATGACCAATGTTGAACAGCAAAAAGAAATGCTCAGACTTTTAGGGAATATAACAGACAATGCTGCAAAGTCAGAAGAAGTTGTAAATTGGATGGAACAGAAGCTTAAGGAAGTATCGGATAAACTGGCAGGACTTTCAGATGATCAGAAGCTGACAATTATAGATTACAGCGAAATGGGTTCTACAAGTGGAAAGGGTACAAATTTCGATGATGTGGTAACCAGAGCGGGTCTTATCAATCCTGTCTCAAGGGAGGGTCTGACAGGATGGCCTGATCTTTCAAAGGAAATGATTGTAAAGTATAATCCTGATATTATTTATCTGCCGTCATGGTATTATGACAATAAGGTAAACTTTGATTCTCTTGCCAGGTCTCTCAGAGAAGACAAATCACTTGCGGGGGTAAATGCAATTAAGAATAACAGACTGATTACAATACCATACAATCACATGACTACAACCTCTCACTATTCAGTGTTGGGTATTGAGGATATGGCAAAAGCAGCATATCCGGAATTATTTAAATAAACATGGAGGCCTCCGTGATAAAATCGAAAATAAAAATTGGAATAATACCGTTAATGCTGGTTATTTTATTGCTTGCAATGATAGCAGGTACCGCGATAGGTGCGGTTTATGTACCGTTTTTCGATACCTTCAGGATAATACTGAAGAATATTGGACTTCTGCCCAATGCAGCTTTTGCAGAGGGACAGGAGCCAATAATATTCCTTGTAAGATTTCCAAGGGTGGCGGTAGCTGCTCTTGCAGGTTTTGCTCTTGGCAGCTCGGGTGCTGTCATGCAGGGAATGTTCAGAAATCCCATGGCAGATCCGGGAATACTGGGAATATCCAGTGGGGCGGGACTTGGTGCTGTCCTGGCAATAAAGCTGGGTCTGGTGGCTGTAAGTATGTATATGCTGCCTTTGTTTGCCTTTGTTGGAGCCTTTATCGCCATAATGGCAATTTACATATTATCCTACAGAAAAGGAAAGGTACCGGTTCTGACATTAATACTTTCAGGTATTGCAATCAGTACTTTTCTGGGGGCAATAACAAATATAATACTGACACTTTCCTATGATTATCAGGTTAAGGAATTTCTTTTCTGGTCCACCGGCGGCCTTGAAGGCAGACGTTGGGAGCATTTTCAGCTGATATTATTACCTGTGCTGATAAGTGTAATACTAATGTTTATATACTCAAGGGATTTAAATGTACTGCTTATGGGAGAGGAAGAAGCAAAATCGGTTGGGCTTAACACCGGGAGGCTTAGAACAATATTATTGATATTAGTATCGGTAGCAACTGCCAGTGCTGTTTGTGTAACAGGAGCAATAAGCTTTGTGGGGCTTATTGTACCACATATTATGAGGCTGCTGGTGGGGCCTGATAACAAGATACTACTTCCTGCCAGTTCGATTGGAGGGGCTATATTTCTTGTGATTTGCGACCTTATTTCCAGAGTTGTTGTAGTTCCTTATGAACTGGGTGTAGGTATTATAACTTCTCTGCTTGGGGCACCGTATTTCCTTTATCTTCTTCTTAGAACAAAAAAAGAAGGAGGCACGGTAATATAATTATGAACAACCTGATTGAAATAGAGAATCTGAATTTTACAGTAAATGATAAAAAAATCCTCAGAGGAATAAACCTCAGCATAAAAAAAGGTGAGTTTGTCGGATTAATAGGACCCAACGGAGCCGGTAAAACCACATTTTTAAAATGTATTAATGGAATTAACAGAGCAGACGGTGAAATAAAAGTAAAAGGAAAAAATATCAGGAATTATACCGATAAAGAGCTGGCAAGAGAAGTATCTCTTATGAATCAGAATACAACTATAGGATTCCCCTTCCCGGCTATTGATATTGTTCTGATGGGAAGATATCCCTATCTCAAGAGATTTCAGGCTCAGTCAAAGCGGGATTATGACATAGCAAAAAGAAATATGTGCTATACCGATACTGCAATGCTTGAAAACAGTCCAGTCACTGAAATGTCGGGAGGAGAGAGGCAAAGGGTTTTGTTTGCTAAAACCCTTACTCAGGAAACAGAAATTGTACTTTTGGATGAACCTACTGCCAGCCTTGACATTACCTATCAGGAACAGATTTTTAAATACTCCCGGGAGTTGGTACATCAGGGTAAAACTGTTATCGCTGCAATACATGATCTTAAGGTTGCAGCAAGGTACTGTACAAGACTTATACTTATGAATGGTGGAGAAATTGTAGCTGACGGTATACCGGAAAAAGTACTTACATCAGATAATTTATCCGATGTATATGGAGTTAACGCACTGGTTTATAGAAACAGGATAACCGGACATCTGGACCTTTTTATTAACTGCAATATATCTGAAAAGAAGTCAGAGAGGGTTCATGTTGTTGGCGGAGGAGGATCAGCATCAGCTGTTCTGCGGGAGCTTTACGAAAGGGGTTATTCTGTGACCGCGGGGGTTTTCTCCCACGGAGACAGCGATATAGCCAGTGCTGAAGTCTTCGGAATAGAACATTTGATTGAAAAGCCCTTCAGTGAGATATCTGATCAACTGTATTCAAAGAATGTTGACTATATTAGTAATTCAGGGTTAACAATTCTGTGTAACATGCCTTTTGGGCCGCAAAATATAAAAAATCTTGAAGCAGCATTAAATGCCAGAAAGCTTGTTATAATAGAAGATGAAAAACCTGAGACAAGAGATTTTACCGGTGGTGCTGCTCTTGAACTTTACAGGAGGTTAAAGAATACAGCGGCTGCTGTAATTACATCAGCCCAGCTGCATGAAGTTCTTTAGAGGTTGGAAGTTGAAAGTAAGAGGTTGGAAGAAAATAAGTTATGATTAAAAGGTAAATTCACCATCAAATATGGAGGAAATATGGGAAAATTTATTCTGGTAACGGGTGGAGCCCGCAGCGGAAAAAGTACATTTGCGGAGGAGAAGGCCCGGGAGTTTGGAAATAATGTGCTTTATGTTGCAACAGCAAAACAGATAGATGATGAAATGGAGCAAAGAATAGCCAGGCACAAAGCCCGCAGACCGGCTGAATGGGAAACCTACGAGGGTTATAAGAATCTTGATATAGCCCTTGAAGGATTAATGAAAGGCAAATGTGCAGTACTGTTGGATTGTGTCACTATAATGATAACAAATCTTATGCTGGAGGAAAGCTTTGATTGGGATAGTCTTTCAAGAGAAAGAGTAGAAAAAATCGAGGATAATATTCTCCATCAGATAGAACGGCTTGTCAGTGTTATAAAAATGAATAATGTACCTTTTATTTTAGTAACAAATGAGGTGGGACTTGGGGTTGTACCTCCATATTCTATGGGAAGGGATTTCAGAGATATTGCCGGAAGGATGAACCAGTTCCTGGCCAGGGCAGCAGACGAGGTTTATTTTTGTGTTTCAGGTATACCTATGAAAGTAAAAGGGGATTAAAATGAAAGTTTTAAAACGATTTGTGTTAATGCTGCAGTTTTTTACCAGATTGCCTATAAAAGTGCAGATTGCCGCTAATAGCTCCGATTTTGGAAAGGGGCTTTTATTTGCGCCCTTCATTGGACTTGTAATCGGGGCTGTTTTAGCAATTGCGGCTTATGGGCTGCTTTATATTTTTCCGAAGGATATGGTATCAGCGATGGTAGTAGTACTTTACATGGTTATTACCGGGGGACTCCATCTTGACGGTTTGGGTGACACCTTTGACGGAATATTCTCAAATCGCTCCAAAGAAAGAATTCTGGAGATCATGAGGGACAGCAGAGTTGGAACCAATGCTGTCCTGGCTGTTTTCAGTGTTCTGCTTCTGGATTTTGCTGCGTTTACACAAATTAACGATGAATATTATATAAGAATAATCCTGCTGATGCCCATGGCTGGAAGAATTGGTTCCCTTGTAGGAGCAGCTGCTTCAAATTACGCCAGGCAGGGGGATGGGCTGGGAAAGTCTTTTATAGATTTCTGCGGTAAAAAGGAACTGGCATGGGGATTACTCATATATGTTGTGATTAGTATACTGACTTTGGATTATAAACTGTGGATTGTTATGCTGCCGCCGCCAATATCAGCCTTTATTTTGGTTCGATATTTCAGCAGAAAAATAGGCGGTGCGACGGGAGATATACTTGGTGCCGTTTGTGAGCTGAACCAATGTATATTCCTGTTAGTGGCATGCGGGGTGATGGTGTAGTCGTTATTATGTAAAAATTTGTAGTTATTTTATAAAGCATTTATGGAAATACTTTCGATAACTGCACCAATTAACATAAAAAATAAACCAACCAAAAAAATCAGCTTTTCATTTCTGGTCAGACGTATTTCTCTGAAGCTTTTTGCAATTGTGGTTTTCCCACTGGTAAGAATTGTGGAGATATGAGCAATGGAGCAGGTTATAAGCAGCTGGCCATACATTTCCCAAAGGCCTGCCCTATGTAAAAGATCAAAGGTACGAGTGATTCTTGCCAAAAGAGGAATAGCTTCACTTTCCATAGAAAAAGAAAATGTACCTAAAACAATACCGTTAATGCATATCAGAGTAAAAAACGCAAGGTATCCATAGGATAAATAATTTATATCCTGTTCCTTCTTTCGACCAAACAGGCTTGCGAAAATAATTACAACCACAGAAAGCATGTTAAAGAAGAAAATCTGTAAAGATGATATAAATATGCTTTTAGAGGTTTCCCAACTATGTAAAGGATTTTTATTTTTTAAGAATCCATCAGGAAGAATAAAATAACTGAGTATTGTCACACCAAAAAACAGTATGAGAAAAGCTATACTGCTAAACAGTATTCTATCTTTCAAACTTGGACTGCTCAGTTTTTTCAGTAAAAAACCCATTTAAATTTTTCCTCCGATACATGACAATTACATTTCATTTTGATATTTATTAATCAATAAAATACCAGCCACATTGTAAAAAATGTATACGCATACAACAAATAAAGTTACCCAAATAGGTGCTGAAATCAAAATTGTAATATAAGCGATTGCTATTATGAGCCATTGTGTAATATCACCGGCTTTGGCTTTTGCACGGTTTCGAATTACTATATTTCTCTCATCATTATCTTCAATTTCTTTTGCTCTTTTTAATGCTGGGTTAATGCTTTCGATATGATTTGTAATCAGCCTGATTATTCCCATTCCTGATAAACATCCACCCACTCCCAAAAAGACACCGCATATGGGCTTCGGAACATCAGCTTTAAGAAGGAAGCTAAGTAATATGAGGAAAATACCTGTGACTAACTGTAAAATACCAAAGAGAGCTTTCTTTTTCAAATGCTATTCCTCCTCGTAGATAAAAATATCTTCAATACTCATACCAAAATAGCGGGCAATTTTAAAAGCCAGAGTAATAGACGGGTTGTACCTCCCGTTTTCCAAAGATCCTATAGTCTGCCTGGATACCCCCAGTATTGAAGCCAGATCCTCTTGTCTGATTCCATGTTGCTTACGAATTTCTTCAAGTCGATTTTTCATGATAACCTCTTTTAAAGCAAGAATGGAAAGTATACTTTCCATGAGTATAAAATAACATATGAGTTAATTCATGTCAAGTAAACTTTCCATTTTAATGGTCTTATTTTGTATCATATTTTATTTTCTTTTTTAACTTCTTTTTTTAATTTCTTATTTTAATGTTGCTTTATACATTATTGCTTCTTTTGTAGCTTCACTGCGCTTGAACTCTCCTGAAATTTTACCTTCAGCAAGCACCAGTATTCTGTCGCACATGCCGAGTATCTCTTCAATATCTGAAGATATCAATATAATCGAGGCTCCTTTTGTCACAAGATCCAGCATGCAATTGTAAATATCTGTTTTGGAAGCAATGTCAATGCCCCTGGTAGGTTCATCAAGAATATAAATTTTTTGACGGCTCATCATCCAACGGGCAACGGCAGCTTTCTGCTGATTGCCTCCGCTGTAAGTTTCCAGAAGATCATTGAGATGCCCTGGTCTGATGCTGAGTTTTTCTATGTATCTATGTGTTATGTCGGTCATTATCTCATTGTGAAGGTATTTGAACTGCTCAAATCTTTTAAGAGAAGAAAGAGTTACATTATTTTCCAGATTAAGACAGCCAAAAATGGAGTTTGTGGCCCGGTCCTCAGGAAGAAGTGCTATACCGTTCCTGATTGCATCCTCAGGAGAGGAGAACTTCTGTTTCTGGCCATTTACTTCAATAGTACCGCTTTTAATGGGGGTTATGCCAAAAAGACATTGAGCAAGGAGGGTTCTGCCGGAGCCCATTAAGCCCGTAATACCAAGAATCTCCGACTTTCTGAGATCGAAGCTGATTGAACTGAGAATATTTGCAGCGCTCAGATCTTTGACTGACATAACTACCTTTCCCAACGAAACGTTCAATTTTGGATAACGATTTTTCTCTGCAGGAACAGCCAGCATTCTTATTATGTCATCCTTTGTGGTATTACTTACGCTTTGAGTTCCAATTATTTTTCCCTGATGAATGACAGAAAACTTGTCGGCAATCAGCTCAATTTCATCAAGCAAATGAGTTATATATAATATTGCAGTATTCTTTTCCTTTAATGACCGGATTAGTCTGTACAGAATATCTTTTTCACTGGAGGTAAATGCTGCAGAGGGTTCATCAAATATAACGATCCGGGCATTGGATACATAGGCTTTGACCATTTCCACAAGCTGCTTTTGAGCAAAGCCCAGCTGACCGGCTTTAATTCTGCTGTCAATATTTATGCCAAACTCATTAAAAATATCACTGCAATCACGATACATTCTGTATTGATTACGTGTAAGTAAACTGTTTTCAGTATTTGGATGATCCATGTAAATATTTTCGGCGACTGTGAGATTGGGATACAGGTTAATGTCCTGCCATACACAATATATACCGTGCTGACGTGCACTGGCAACGCTGTCAATATTTACGGCTGTGCCATCAATGAGAATTACTCCACTGTCCTTTTTCATCACACCGCAAATTATTTTAATAACAGTGGATTTCCCGGAACCGTTCTCACCTATAATGGCATGTACCTCGCCTGGGTACAAATTAAGGGATACGTCTTGAAGAGAGAAAGCATCACTGAAATATTTACAAACATTTCTTATTTCCAGTTTGGGAATTCCCATATCTGATAACCTCCGAAAAGAAGATTTTATACTCTGCCTTCAAATAAATCAATAGATGTAAATAACTGGATGTTTGATTTAAAAATATTATTTTTGTGTTGATCTGATAATGTATGATTTGTTATTAGTATGTCGCATAAATCCTTTAAAAATCCTGCCTTGAAGAAGGAAATTCTATCGAAGGCACTGGAGGTACAGACAATTATTCTTTCATTTGCATTTTTTGCTGCTTCTTTAATAAATGTTGCCATATCAATATTTGAGACTGTAAGTTCCAGGTTGTTTGATATACCATCCACTTCTATGAATATTCGGTTTACATAAAAATTATTCAAATTATTTATGGTCAAAGCACCAAATACAGCTTTTGTATTATAATCAATGTCACCGCCCAGTAATACTACCTTTGCGGATTGTGCTTCCAGTATGTGGGAGGCTATGGTGAGGTCGTTGGTAAGAACAGTTAACCTGTTTTTAGAAGACAATTGCTTTGCAATTTCCAGATTTATGGCCCCATTGGTAAGCATAATCACATCCCCGTCATTAATCATCTGGATAGCAATTTTAGAAATCTCAAAATAATCCTGATATGTTTCTGCTTCTGCATTATCAGAAGCAGTTTCTTTTATACTGCCCAGAACAGCACCACCATGGGTACGGGTTAAAAATTGCTCACTTTCAAGCTTTTCCAGGTCCCTGCGGATAGTTACCTCTGAAACTCCAAGCATTTGACTGAGCTGATGTACTTCAACCTGTTTGTTTTCAAGCAGATAATTTTTAATTATTCTAATTCTTTCTATAGCAAACATAAATTCTTTCCTATTGATGTTTATAAATCGAAACTTTTCGAAAGTATATATTTTGAGTATAAAGCAAATTTTACTTAAAAGCAATAAATATGTGAAAATCAGATGTAAAACAGCATGATATAAGATAAAAAATAAAAAGCAAACAAAAACAAACAAAAATAAAACAATCAAAAACGAAAACTATTAATTAGCTTTAAAAATAAGATGTATTGTAAAAAGTACACAAAATTATACAATTTATAATATATAAATCGTTAAATATGCACAAAATAATTGACATCGATCCATAGAGAGTGCTAACATAATAGTGCAAAAACGAAAGCAAACGAACATAAAAGAAAATGTGTTGTGTGAAAAGGAGAGTGTTTAAATGAAATTAAGAAAGATTATAGCAGGTACTCTTTCAATGGTTTTAACTCTTTCGGTGGCTTTAGGTCTTACTGCTTGTGGATCAAAGGATACAAGCAAACTGGTGGGTGTTGCAATGCCTACAAAATCATCGCAGAGATGGATTCAAGATGGCGACAACATGAAGAAGCTGCTTGAAGAAAAAGGTTACACCGTTGACTTGCAGTATGGTGAAGACAACGTGGATAACCAGGTTGCTCAGATTGAAAACATGATTTCAAAAGGAGCGAAGGTATTAGTTATTGCTTCTATCGATGGTTCGGCACTGACAGATGTTCTTAAAAAGGCAGCTGACGCTGATGTGAAGGTTATTGCCTATGACCGTCTGATCAGAAATTCCGAAAATGTAAGTTACTATGCAACTTTCGACAACTATAAAGTAGGTGTTCAACAGGCTACATCACTGGTAAAAGGTTTGGGTGCTGATACAAATCCTGGTCCATTCAATATTGAGTTATTCGGCGGCTCTCCTGATGACAACAATGCTTTCTTTTTCTATGACGGTGCAATGTCAGTACTTCAGCCGCTTATCGATAAGGGAGTCTTAGTTGTTAAAAGCGGACAGATGGGTATGGATAAGGTTTCAACACTTCGTTGGGATGCAGCAACAGCTCAGGCTCGTATGGATAACATATTAAGTGCATATTATACAACTGATAGAATTGATGGAGTATTATCACCATATGACGGTATTTCAATAGGTATTCTGTCCTCACTTAAGAGCGTCGGTTACGGTAAAGGTGACAAGCCAATGCCTATTGTAACTGGTCAGGATGCAGAAATTGCATCAGTTAAGTCAATCATTGCAGGCGAACAGTACTCAACAATATTCAAGGATACAAGAACCCTTGCTGAAAAATGTGTTAAGATGGTAGATGCTGTATTCAATGGTTCTGAGCCTGAAGTCAATGACACAAAAACATATGATAATGGTGTAAAAATAGTGCCATCTTATCTTTGCGAACCAGTTCCTGTTGACAAATCAAATTACAAAGAGGTATTGATTGACAGCGGATACTACAAAGAAGCTGATTTACAGTAAACAGCATCCCTTTGAATTAATTCTAATATAGATTATAGAGTTGCCATTTTGCCGAGCTGATCCTAAAGGATCTCAGTTGCCAGAATGGCACTCTCTTTAATAGGTAATAGTTGAAATAAAAATATATTTTGATAGGGAGCTGGGAAAATGTCTAAAATATTGCTTGAAATGAAAAACATTACCAAGACGTTTTCTAGCATCAAAGCACTGGATAATGTTAACCTGACGGTGAGAAGCGGGGAAATACATGCTTTGGTAGGCGAAAACGGAGCGGGAAAATCCACTTTGATGAATGTTTTAAGCGGCATATATCCATATGGAACATATACAGGAGACATAATATTTGATTCAAATGTATGTCACTTCAAAGAGATAAAAGACAGCGAAAAACTTGGTATTGTCATAATACATCAGGAGCTTGCCTTAATTCCCTATTTATCTATAGCTGAAAATGTGTTTTTAGGTAATGAACAGGCAAAAACCGGTGTTATTGATTGGAATGAGACAACTACAAAGACTAAGCAGTTACTGGAACTTGTAGGTTTAAATGAAAATCCTAATACATTGATTACCAATATAGGTGTTGGTAAACAGCAGTTGGTAGAGATTGCCAGGGCGCTGGCCAAGGAGGTTAAACTCCTGATTCTTGATGAACCTACTGCTGCATTAAATGATGAAGAAAGCAATAAGCTTCTGAACTTGCTTATGGACCTTAGAAAAAAGGGTATTACGTCTATTTTGATATCTCATAAGCTTAATGAGGTGGAAAAGGTTTCAGACCGTATAACAGTCATAAGAGATGGTAAAACAATAGAAACTCTTGAAAAGGGTAAGGATGAAATTACAGAGGATCGAATCATTAAGGGTATGGTAGGCAGAGACATGTCCCAACGTTTTCCTCACAGGGAGCCGAAAATCGGTGACGTTATAATGGAGGTTAAGGATTGGACAGTAATGCATCCCTTAAATGACAGAAAGGTAATAAACAATGTTAATCTGAAGTTGAGAAGTGGTGAAATTGTAGGACTTGCCGGACTGATGGGTGCAGGACGTACAGAGCTGGCAATGAGTATTTTTGGTAAAAGTTACGGCGGAAAAACTACCGGAACTATAAAACTGAAAGGAAAACCAGTTGATTTATCAAGTGTAAGTAAAGCCATCGAGGCAGGTATAGCTTATGTGACAGAGGACAGAAAGAACTATGGACTTGTTCTTATAGATAATATAAAAAATAATATATCAATGGCTAATCTGAAAAAGATAAGCAAGAACTCAGTTATTGAGGAACGGGAAGAAAATCATGTTGCTGAAGATTTTCGTAAGAAGTTTAATATCAAATCTTCAAGTATAATGCAGAAAACCGGAAATTTAAGCGGTGGGAACCAGCAGAAGGTAGTATTGAGTAAATGGATATTTACCGACCCTGATGTCCTTATCCTTGATGAACCAACGCGAGGAATTGACGTTGGTGCAAAATATGAGATATATACAATAATAAATCAATTGGCAGACAGTGGGAAATCTATAGTGGTAATTTCCTCAGAAATGCCTGAACTATTAGGATTATGTGATAGAATTTATGTTGTAAATGAAGGGGAAATAGCAGGTGAACTATCACGTTCGGAGGCTACTCAGGAGAGCATTATGAAATGCATAATGAATCACAGGAAAGGGTCAGCCTGAGTCTTTTACATCAATACTATTTATGTAGTGACTAATGTTCATGTCACGTGGGAGGTTATAAATGAAAAATATTGTTTCTTTTATTAAAAATAATATACGCCAGTATGCAATGGCTTTAGCACTGGTAGTAATAATGATATTCTTTCAGATACTTACAGGGGGAATATTGTTTAAGCCGTTGAATATTACCAACCTGATTTTGCAGAACAGTTATGTACTCATTCTGGGTATAGGTATGCTTCTGGTAATTTTGACGGGTAATGTGGATTTGTCTGTTGGTTCTGTAGCAGCCTTTATTGGCGCTATATCGGCAATTTTTATGGTTCAGATGAAAATGCCTGTACTTCCTGCAGTTATATTGTGCCTTGTATTGGGCGCGCTGGTTGGGGCATGGCAGGGATTCTGGATAGCATATGTCAGAATACCCGCATTTATAGTAACTCTTGCTGGTATGTTGGTGTTCAGAGGGTTGACAATGGTATTGCTCCAGGGTCAAACAATTTCCCCATATCCTGAGTCTTTCCAGGCTATAGCTAACGGATTTTTCCTCTCGGATACCTTTGTTGTAAGCGGCATAAATATGATAGCAATAATTATTGGAATTATTTTGTCATTGATTTATATTTTCATTGAATACAAAAAAATTCAGAATATGAAGAAATACAATTTTGAAATACTTCCTATGCCATTAACAGTAGGTAAAATAGCAGTAATAGTTATAGCAATAAATCTGTTAATTTTCAGTCTTGCAGCATATAAGGGAATTCCGGTAGTACTGATATTAATAGTGGCTTTGATAGCAATATATACTTTCATTACTCAGAAAACCATAGCCGGTCGTCATGTTTATGCGTTGGGCGGAAATGAAAAGGCTGCTAAACTCTCAGGTATTAAAACAAAGAGAGTTATGTTCTGGGTATATGTGAATATGGGTATGCTGGCTGCTTTAGCAGGTCTGGTTGTGGCAGGACGTTTAAATGCAGCTACTCCAAAGGCTGGTACAAACTTCGAGCTTGATGCCATTGCAGCCTGCTTTATAGGCGGTGCCTCAGCTTCAGGTGGTATCGGTACTGTAATAGGAGCCATCATAGGTGCACTTGTTATGGGTGTACTGAACAATGGTATGTCTATAATGGGTGTAGGTGTAGACTGGCAGCAGGCTATTAAAGGTCTGGTTCTTCTTGCAGCTGTTGCATTCGATGTATATACAAAGTCCAAAGCAAATGCTGATTAGAAAGCAGAAGAGATTACAAAGTATTAAAATGCATAGATGTGAGCAGATTAATCATCGGTTGATGATTACAAAGCAGTAAATTATAAAAGTTGAAAGTTTCAGACATATACAGAAAGGCACAGTACGGGATCATAGGTTACCCGTGTTGTGTCTTTTTATGTGTCTGGCAGCTGTAATTATAATGTATATGAATGTATTTGAAAAATGTTAATTATGTTATAAAATATTAACATAAACAAACATATGGAGTGATATAATTGAGAAAACTAACAGATTTGAGAATTGATGAGCTGCCTGGCTATTCCTTTGATTGCAGCTGCGGGAAAAAACACAGTGTAGATATTAAAAAAATATCCATAGGAAATGAGATATATAAGGAGCTGCCGGCTATTTTAAGTGAGTTCAAACACAAGAAAATATTTATTATCGCTGATAATAATACTTACAGAATATATGGGGAAAAAGTACTTTGGTATCTTGAAGAAAAAGGATTTATAATAGCCTCCCATGTATTTGAACCGAAAGGGCATTTGGTTCCCGACGAAGGAGCCCTGGGAAGACTGCTTGTTGAAATAGACAGTGAAGTTGGGATGATTGTGGCAGTTGGCTCAGGCTCCATAAATGATATTTCCAGAATGATGAGCAGCAAGCTGAAAATTCCATATATAATTGTGGGAACAGCTCCTTCCATGGATGGATATGCATCAACAGTATCTCCTTTAATAATTAACGGGTTTAAGAAAACTTTTGAGGCTGTTTACCCATACGCCATTCTTGCAGATATGGAGGTTCTGAAGGAGGCTCCCAAGGATATGATCTGTGCAGGTTTTGGTGATATACTTGGAAAGCTGACAGCCTTAAGTGACTGGAAACTTTCCGGAATAGTAAATGATGAATATTACTGTCCGGCCTGTGTAGAGATGGTTGAACTTGCCATAAAAAAATGTATTGATAATGCTAAAGCAATAGATTCAAGGGAGCCGGAAGCCATTGGATACCTTATGGAAGCACTGATTCTATCGGGAGTGGTAATGGGAATGATAGGGAACTCAAGACCAGCTTCGGGTTCCGAGCATCACCTCTCTCATTATTGGGAAATTGATGCCCTTGCCAGAGGAGTTGAGCATCCCTTACACGGTAATTCAGTAGGAGTTGGCACCGTTATAATCAGCAGAGTTTATAAGAGAATCAGTGAGTTAATGGCTTTGGATTTTGAGCCACCTAAACCGGAGTATGTGATTGAACAGCTGAAAAGTGCTGGATGTATCTGTGACCCCAAAACATTGGGAATAGAAAGGGATGTCTTCCGAAACAGCGTGATTCATGCCAAGGAAATAAGACCAAGATACACTGTTCTTCAGCTGGCTCAGGACAAAGGAATCCTGGAAAAGGTAGCAGATGAACTGACAGAGCTTTACTACAAGAAATAAACATAACTAAACCCCGGAGGAGGCACAGTCATCAATTTTAAAGGTTGAATAATCTTCCGGGGTAATTTTATGCCCACCTTCGGGAGGGAATTTTGCATTGAAGCATATATAAAAATTACCCTTATCTATAATTATTATGAAAAAAATTAATTTGAAAATATTATTGACAATAAATTAACAAAGAGCTAAAATAATATCAAGCCAATTGTTAAATTATTAACAGAGTTTATATCATGTATTTTCATTAAATACTCTTATTGGGATATCAAGCCATTATTACGAATTTTACAAGCATTACTGTATGAAGGTATGGCAACAACATTATGGCTTTAATTTTTTAAATAAAATTGTTAAAAAAATAACAATTATATAAATTGTAAACACAATTGGAGGTTGAAAATTATGGCTAAGAAGAATTTGATTGTTAACAGTGTTGAGACACTGCTTGAAAGACTAGCTGAAATCAGACAGGCACAGGAGGTATTTGCGACCTACACACAGGAACAGGTTGACAAAATATTTGCAGAAGCAGCTATGGCAGCAAACAAGCATAGAATACCTCTTGCAAAAATGGCTCAGGCCGAAACAGGAATGGGTGTTGTTGAAGATAAAGTAATTAAAAACCATTATGCTGCTGAATATATCTATAATGCATATAAAAATGAAAAGACCTGTGGAGTTCTGGAGAGAGATGAAGCGTTTGGAATCACTAAAATAGCCGAACCACTGGGAGTTATAGCAGCAATAGTACCAACTACCAACCCCACATCTACTGCCATATTCAAAGCATTGCTTGCTCTTAAGACCAGAAACGGCATAATTTTCTCACCTCATCCAAGAGCAAAAAAATCAACAATTGAGGCTGCTAAGATCGTACTTGACGCTGCTGTGGCTGCCGGTGCACCAAAGGGAATAATTGGCTGGATTGATGAGCCTACAATTGAACTTTCTGAGAGAGTTATGAAGGAAGCAGATATAATATTGGCAACTGGTGGTCCTGGAATGGTTAAAGCTGCATACTCTTCAGGAAAGCCTGCTATCGGTGTTGGAGCTGGTAACACTCCTGCAATTATTGATGATTCTGCTGACATCAAAACAGCTGTTAGTTCAATTTTGGTTTCAAAGACTTTCGACAATGGTATGATATGTGCTTCCGAGCAAGCAGTTATTGTCCTGGATAAAGTATATAACGATGTAAAGAAGGAATTTGCAGTAAGAGGTGCATACTTCCTTAATAAAGAAGAGACTCAGAAGATAAGAGAAGTATTACTTGTAAATGGGGCTTTAAATGCCAGGATAGTAGGTCAGACTGCTCACACAATTGCAAAGCTTGCCGGATTTGAGGTTCCTGCTGAAACCAGAATATTAGTGGGAGAAGTTGAGTCTGTGGAATTATCAGAACCCTTTGCTCATGAAAAGCTTTCCCCCGTACTTGCTATGTATAAGGCAAAAACCTTTGATGAAGCCATAGCTAAAGCTGAAAAGCTTGTGGCCGACGGAGGCTTTGGTCATACATCTTCAATATATGTGGATGCAGTTAATGAGAGGGAGAAAATTGAAAAGTTCTCAGCTGCGATGAAAACCTGCAGAATTCTGGTTAATACACCTTCATCCCATGGTGGAATAGGTGACTTATATAACTTTAAACTTGCTCCTTCCTTAACTCTTGGTTGCGGATCATGGGGTGGAAACTCAGTTTCTGAAAATGTAGGAGTTAAACACCTGATCAATGTCAAGACTGTTGCTGAAAGGAGAGAAAATATGCTTTGGTTTAGAACTCCTGAAAAGGTATATTTCAAAAAGGGCTGCCTGGGTGTTGCATTAAAAGAACTAAAATACGTAATGAACAAGAAGAGAGCTTTCATTGTTACAGACTCCTTCCTGTTTAAGAATGGTTATACAAAGCCAGTTACAGATTTACTTGATTCAATGGACATAAAATACCACACCTTCTTTGATGTGGCTCCGGACCCAACTCTTGCCTGTGCTAAGCTTGGTGCTCAGGCCATGAGAGAATTCCAGCCTGATGTAATAATTGCACTGGGCGGTGGCTCTGCAATGGATGCAGGTAAAATTATGTGGACTTTATATGAGCATCCTGAAGTGGACTTCCAGGATCTGGCTATGAGGTTTATGGATATCAGAAAGAGAGTGTATACATTCCCTAAACTGGGTGAAAAGGCATATTTTGTAGCAATTCCTACTTCTGCAGGTACTGGTTCGGAGGTAACACCATTTGCTGTTATAACTGATGAACAAACTGGAGTTAAATATCCTCTTGCAGACTATGAATTAATGCCAAAGATGGCTGTTGTTGATGTTGACCTGATGATGAATATGCCAAAGGGCTTGACAGCTGCTTCGGGTATTGATGCGCTGACCCATGCGCTTGAAGCATATGCGTCTATGATGGCAACCGACTATACAAATGGTCTGGCTCTGCAGGCTATTAAGAATATATTTACGTATTTGCCTTCTGCCTATGAAAACGGAGCAAAGGACCCTGTTGCAAGAGAGAAGATGGCTGATGCTTCAACCATGGCAGGTATGGCATTTGCAAATGCCTTCCTGGGAATATGCCACTCAATGGCTCACAAGCTGGGAGCTTTCCACCACCTGCCCCATGGTATAGCAAATGCACTTTTGATAAAAGAGGTTATGAAGTACAATATTGCTGAAGCTCCAGTTAAAATGGGTGCCTTCTCTCAGTACAAGTATCCTGAAACATTAAAGAGATATGCAGAAATAGCATCCTTCATAGGAATAAATGGAGCAACCGATGAAGAAAAGTTTAACAAACTGATTGCCAAGATAGATGAACTGAAGAAAAAGGTGGGAGTCCCTGCTACAATTAAAGAGGCTGGTATTGATGAAGAAAAATTCCTTGCCAACCTTGACGAAATGGTAGAACAGGCCTTTGATGACCAGTGCACAGGTGCTAATCCAAGATATCCTTTAATGAGTGAGCTGAAAGAAATGTATTTGAGAGCTTATTACGGAAAGTAATTATGTTTGTGTAATAATGTAATTATCATATTAATGATATTAATGAAATTATATTAATGTAATTATAAATTAATGAAATCCATAGGTTTCATTTCTAAAAGATAGTAATCTTTTATTTAGATTGCTGATATAGCCGATAATAATCTTTTAGATGTAATCGGCAGTATCCCTTTCTCAATAAATTCATATAAGTATTCCTTTACTTGGAGCTTTGAACTGAAAATCAGAGCTCCTCTTTTTTTACCGAAATGGGTTACCATTTACTTTAACCATTGGATATGTGGTAATATATAGAGAGACAAATCAGGAAATATAAACGAAAGAGCTTTTATTTGTTGAGTTATTGCTGATATGGATTGAGTATAGCGTGAAAAACATTTGATATAGTCAAACATACATTTACGCAGCAAAATCCGCTAAGCAACTCAAAATCATTTGAGTGACTTAGGAGGTTATTATATGAAAATAAAAAGGAAACTTAAAAAAGCTAACTGGGAAAGTATAACTTTTTGGTTTGTATTTGCTACTCTTCTGGTGTCAACTGTTTTTTCACTTGTAAGTGTTATTTTATCACCCTCTGGTATTAATCAGAATAATCAATATCAAAAGCTAAAAAGTGATTATATTCTTATGCTTATCCAGTGTATACTGGGTATTGTTATTATGTTCCTTCCCTCAATGCTGGAGAGAAAATTGAAAATTAATGTCCCAAGTTTTATGAATATAGTTTTTTTGGTATTTTTGTATGCGGCAATATACCTGGGAGAGGTACGAAGCTTCTACTATTACATACCCCATTGGGATACAGTTTTACATACCTTCAGCGGTGCAATGATAGGAGCTCTTGGTTTTTCTTTAGTGAATCTTTTAAATGATTCCAATAAGGTTCAAATCAACTTGAGCCCTTTATTTGTTTCGATATTTGCCTTTTCCTTTGCACTTGCACTGGGAGCCCTTTGGGAGGTATATGAATTTTCCTTTGACGGACTCCTGGGATTAAACATGCAGAAATTTGCCTATCAGGATGGAAGTCCCAGAATGGGGAGAAATGCATTACAGGATACAATGAAGGACCTTATTGTTGACGCTCTGGGGGCACTGGGTACAAGCATAATGGGTTATATATCTTTAAAATTTAAAAAAGGATGGCTTGATAAATTCGAGGTAACCCGTATTATCACAAATATAGGAAGGTCAGATAAGGCAGCTTCAGTGAAATCTCCAAATAATGTATCTATAAAAAGAGATCAGGATACTTCTCCTTCAGAACCTTTGGATGATCCAGACCGGAATAATGATGTTGTTTTAAAATAGAAAGACAGTCCGGACTGCAGCCCTCAATAAGATCAACGATTTCCCGGTGTTCATTGTAAACTCTCATTAGCATTTCAGGCTCATACATGGTTAAAACTCTGTATCTGTTGTAATGAATTCTGGTACTGCTGATTATATCCCATATGGTTTCATGCCCGGCTGCTTTAAATATCAGCCTATGATATTCATTATCAAGCTCCAGAAACTCTGCAACGGTGCCGGATTCATCAACCAACTCCTTTTGCAGACGGAGGTTTTTTCTAATTTCCGGAGGAAGCCTGACACCTGCTTCAATTATATTGCGGACAATCTGAGTTTCAAGGAGATGCCGCATATAAACACTTTCTTCAACAAAATGCAGGTCTATCAGAGAGACAAAAGTTCCTTTCTGAGGATAGATGTTTATGAGCTTTTCATAGGAAAGCCTTATAAAAACTTCTCTGACAGGAGTTCTGCTGACATTTAACATTTCAGAGATTTCAGTTTCACTTATCATTTGACCAGGTTTATATTCAAGATTCAAAATTCTGTTTTTAACTTCCGTATAAATAACTTCCTTTAAAGGAAGCACATTTCTTTCAAAAGGGTTCATAAATACTCCTTGCTCATTATTATCTTAAGTAATTAATATTTTAACATATGTTCTGAAATTATTACATAAATTGAAGTGTAAGGCACTTTAACAACTGGTGAAATTAAAATCATTGAATTATTCCTGCCGTTTTGATCTACTATTGCTTTAATTCTATTTTTTACTTTAATTTATTTGTTTTGCTAATTTATTTGTTTTGCTAATTTATTTGTTTTGCTAATTTATTTGTTTTACTAATTTATTTGTTTTACTAATTTATTTGCTTTGTTAAATCTATTTAACCTTAATTTACGTTGATATTTACTTTATCTGCTCAAATTTATTTTCAATAAATAAGTTTGACCCAGATACTACAATTATTGACATAAAACTTGTATACTAGTATATTAATATATAAGGAATGATTTTACAATTATATTACTTAACTATTCTCCATCATATATATAGCTTAGTTTTTATTATCAATGGCCTATGGATTTTTAATTTATAAAAGGAGGCTAAACATATGAATAAAAAGGATGTCCTGCAAAAGATCTGTGATTGCGGTGTTGTTGCAGTAGTAAGAGCAGACAGTGCCGATCAGGCTATGAAAATAGCAGATTCCTGTATTAAAGCAGGAATATGTGCTATTGAAATTACCTTTACTGTTAATGGGGCATTGGAGGTTATAAAACAGCTTGCCCAGGTAAACAAGGACGGAAAAATCCTTATTGGTGCCGGGACAATTCTGGACCCGGAAACAGCAAGGGCTGCAATTCTTGCAGGGGCGCAGTTTATTGTCAGTCCATGTCTGAATAAAGAAGTTGTTAGGCTGTGCAATAGATATCAGATTGCATGTATGCCGGGAGCTATGACAGTAAAAGAGGCTGTTGAAGCATTGGAAGCTGGTGCCGACATTATAAAAGTTTTTCCTGGTGAATTATTTGGACCTGCTATTATTAAAGCTTTTAAAGGCCCACTGCCATATATAAATCTTATGCCAACAGGGGGAGTATCCCTTGAAAATGTAGAAGAGTGGATAAAGGCAGGAAGTGTGGCTGTGGGTGTGGGCGGAAACCTTACTGCCGGAGCCAGGAAAGGGGACTATGAGTCCATAGTTGCAATAGGAAAGCAATTTGTTCAAAAGGTTAAGAGCGCCAGAACAAATATGGAAGCCGGTATAAAGTAGTTAAAATTGAAAAAAACGCGATATGACTTTTTTAAAAGTAAGAAGTTTAAAATTAATCAGAGGGAAATTAATTATTAGATATTAATTAAATAATTCATTAGATATTCAATAGATAATTCAAGGAGGGAGTACTATGCCTGTTCTTAGCTTAAAGGAAAAAGGAAGTTATAAATATGACTGCATATCTTTGGGAGAGGTAATGCTCAGACTGGATCCCGGAGATGGAAGGATTAGAAATACCAGGGAGTTTAAAGTCTGGGAGGGCGGGGGAGAATACAATGTTACCAGAGGTCTCCGCAAGTGCTTCGGAATGAATTGCGCAGTTGTTACAGCCTTTGCAGAAAACGACATAGGAAGACTGATAGAAGATTTGATTTTACAAGGCGGCGTTGATACCTCTCTGATAAAATGGATTGCTTATGATGGAATAGGCAGAGCTGTAAGAAATGGCTTGAATTTCACAGAAAGAGGCTTCGGAATAAGGGCTGCACTCGGTGTATCGGACAGGGCAAATTCTGCTGCTTCACAGCTAAAGACAGGAGATGTGGACTGGGAATACATATTTGGAGGACTGGGAGCAAGATGGTTCCACACCGGAGGAATATTTGCAGCTTTGTCGGAGACTACTCCTCAGGTTGTAATTGAAGCTGTAAAAGCTGCAAAAAAATATAATACAATTGTATCCTACGATCTTAATTACAGGCCTTCCCTTTGGAACTATAACGGTGGAATGAAAAAGGCTCAGGAGGTTAATAGGGAAATAGCAAAATACATCGATGTAATGATAGGAAATGAAGAAGATTTTACTGCATGCCTTGGTTTTGAGGTGGAAGGCAATGACTCAGATCTGAAGAAACTGGATATTGAGGGCTACAAGAAAATGATAGACAGGGTTGTTAAAGAGTATCCTAACCTGAAGGTGGTTGCAACAACTCTCAGAGAGGTTAAAACTGCTACAATTAATGATTGGAGTGCTATTTGCTGGACTGAAGGGAAAATTTGCAGATCTATAGAGTTTCCCCGATTAGAAATATATGACAGGGTAGGCGGTGGGGACAGCTTTGCATCAGGACTCATATATGGACTAATGACTACTGATGATGTCCAGAAGGCAGTAAACTATGGAGTTGCTCATGGGGCTTTAGCTATGACTACTCCCGGAGATACTTCTATGGCAAGCCTTAAGGAAGTGGAGAGTGTAATGAAAGGTCTTGGAGCAAGAGTTGTCAGATAGTATAGATGTATAGATGTTAATCAGTAAAAATTCTGGTGTACATATATTTTACCATAAGTCCCATTCTCTAAGGAGTTTGGGATTTATTCTTTATGTGGATAAGAAAAAGGAGTCAGCTCTATTTATATTTTTGTGCGATAGCCAGTCTATGTCATACCGGAGTCTGGTCCGAGGTCCTTTTATGTTTTCTAATAACTCTTACAATGGCATAGACATAGGAACACAATCCAAACAATATAAGTGCTGTCCCAAGGTAAATATCGAATACCCATGGTCCAATTCGGGGCTTTTTCGTCAACTTAGAATAAATTATGTATCCTCCTTTAATAGCATATATTAAAAACCCAGCTGTATTTATTGCCAGGCTGTTAGTTCTGCTTAAACACCATGCTGCCAGCAGAACTAATAACGCAAGTTCCAGAACAGGTAGCCACATTATTTCACCTACACTGCTCCCCAATATACATAATAAAGCTAAAAAATACAAAGGTATAAGCAAAACAAAAAACATAGTCTTACTGTTGTTTTTTAACATTTAAATTCTCCATTTCTATTGATAAAATGTAAAATTAATAAGTTTAGCTTATGTTTCATACATTATCTTCAAAATTTTAGTACTAGTGTAAATGAATACATTATTTCATTATATCTCACCATAATATAAACCTCAATTCGTTTATATAAGACTATTGCAAAAATGTTGAAATAAAGATATTATTTACTTGTATGCACATGCATACATATCTTCAGGCATGTTAATTAATAAGTAAGTAATCAGGATAAATAAATATAAACAGGAGGGGCTATAAAATATGACCAGGGGAAGTACACTACCATTAAAAAGTGTTGAAATTCGCGACAGTTTCTGGAGTAAATATGTCAAGTTGGTACATGAGGTTGTTATCCCATATCAGTGGGATGCAATCAATGACAGAGTCGAGGATGCCGAGCCCAGTCATGCCATTAAGAATTTTAGAATTGCAGCAGGCCTGGAAGAGGGAGAGTTTTATGGTTTTGTATTCCAGGATACCGACTTGGCAAAATGGCTGGAGGCTGTAGCTTACAGACTGGAAACGCATCCTGATAAAGACCTTGAACGTATAGCAGACGAAGCCATTGACTTGATTGAAAAGGCGCAGCAGCCTGACGGATATCTTAATACCTACTTTACAATAAAGGAACCTGGAAGGCGCTGGACAAATCTTACCGAGTGCCATGAGCTTTATACAGCCGGGCATATGATTGAGGCTGCTGTTGCATATTACAGGGCTACCGGAAAAAGAAAACTGCTTGATGTAATGTGCAGGTTTGCTGACTATATTGATTCGGTATTTGGAACGGAACCTGGTAAAATCAGGGGGTATGATGGACATCAGGAGATTGAACTGGCTTTAGTTAAGCTATATGAAACTACAGGGGAAGAAAAATACCTTAAGTTAAGTAAGTACTTTATTGACGAAAGAGGCAGGAAACCTAATTATTTTGAGTTGGAAACATCAAGACCCGACTACAAAAAGCATTTTCCCGGTGATGTTTTGGTGGACAAGGAATATAATCAGAGCCATTTGCCTGTAAGGGAGCAGGAGACTGCAGAGGGACATTCGGTAAGAGCGGTTTATATGCTTACGGCAATGGCCGATCTGGCAGCACTGACACAGGACAGTGAGCTTATGGAAGCCTGCAGAAGGCTCTGGAAGAATATTGTGCAAAAGAGAATGTATATAACCGGTGGTATTGGCTCCACTTCAGAAGGAGAGGCTTTTACCTTCGACTATGATCTGCCCAACGATACTATGTATGCTGAAACCTGTGCTTCAATAGGTTTGATATTCTTTGCCAACAGAATGCTGAGGGCTGAGCCCAAAAGCTGCTATGCCGATGTAATGGAAAGAGCTTTATATAATAATGTTCTTGCTGGAATGTCCATGGACGGAAGAAGCTTCTTTTATGTAAATCCATTAGAAGTATGGCCTGAAGCCTCTGATAAGAGCCCTATTAAAAAACATGTAAAAGCAGTAAGACAAAAGTGGTTCGGATGCGCCTGCTGTCCACCCAATGTAGCGCGACTGCTGAGTTCCCTTGGACAATATATTTATACAGTACATGGAAATACCCTGTATACTCACCTTTATATTGGAGGAGAGGCAAAAACTGATATAGCCGGGACAAAAACTGTAATTAAACAGACCACTAATTACCCCTGGGACGGAAGAGTTTTATTGGATGTAATTCCCGAAGAAGATAAGGAATTTGGTATTGCCTTAAGAATACCTGATTGGTGTGACAGCTATAGTATTTCGATAAACGGAGTTAGTGTAGCTCCTGACATAAAGGATGGATATGTAACTATACAAAGAAAGTGGACTCAAGGGGATGTTATTGAGCTTAATTTAGATATGCAGATTAAGCTTATGCAGTCCAATCCTTTGGTGCGTGCAAATGCAGGAAAGGTGGCTATTCAAAGGGGGCCATTGGTATACTGTCTGGAGGAAACCGATAATGGAGATAATCTTTCAGCAATATCCATACCTGTTGACAGTAACTTAACTGCCCAGTTTGATGCTGAAACAGCCGGCGGTGTTGTAGTGATAACAGGTAATGCATTTAGAACCGACACTTTTGGTTGGGAAGAGAAGCTGTACAGGACTGCTCAAATAAGGGAGAATCCTGTAACAATTAAAGCTGTACCATATTGTGTCTGGGGAAACAGAAACCCTGGGGAAATGCTTGTTTGGATCAGGCAGAAGGCCTAACCATTTTCAATTGTACGGTCAATTTGCAGTAATAACTGCAAATTGATAATAGAGTAAAACACATGAATAGAGTATAATGACTGGATAACGACTGATTGAATAATCCCTCTGCATTGAAAGATTTGCTTTAGGTATACGGGACAGGTAAATAATTAAGGGTCATCGGATTTATTTCTGATGACCCTTAATGGCATATTGAACATTTAACATGATATACCCATATTAAAAGATGCTATTTACTAATTTTTATTTGTAATCACCTCTGTCAACCACCAGCCTGTAGCCAATTTTTTCCATTCTGTTGGAAAGACAGAATCTGCACTCGGCGGCTTCCTCCCCGGTACAGATTTTGTTGTCGTATAAGGAGTACTTCTTCCTTACAGCTACGGGGGACAGGTTTGGCATAACCACGTTGGCTCCGGCCAGAATTCCCTTCTCACGACCCTGAGGATTAATTGTCCCCAATGCCGTGGTTGCGGGGATAAGTGCCTTGGGAAGCATTAGTCTGATGATTCCTATCAGAAGCAAAGTCAGCTCAAGACTACCGGGAGTTTCCTTTGCAAACCTTGTTTCACTGTGAGGAATAAATGGGCCTATACCTACCATATGTGGATTAAACTCCTTTATAAAAAGCAGATCCTCCACAATATTTTCTGTTGTTTGGTAAGGAGAACCGACCATAAAGCCGGTACCCACCTGATATCCAATTTCCTTTAAATTATATAGACATTGCTTTCTGTTAGCCAAAGAGAGATTCTGGGGATGGAGCTTTCTATAATGTTCCTCATTTGCCGTTTCATGTCTTAGCAGGTAACGGTCTGCTCCGGCTTCAAAAAACTTTTTATAGGCTTCATAGCTTCTTTCACCTATGGAAAGAGTTATGGCACAATCAGGATATCCTTCTCTGATTTTTCTGACTATCCCGGCAATATCATCATCGGAATAAAAATTATCTTCACCGCCCTGAAGTACAAAAGTCCGAAAACCCAGTTCATAACCTGTTTTACAGCAGGATAAAATTTCCTGAGTGGTAAGTCGGTAACGGTCAGCTTTTCTGTTACCAGCCCCAATTCCACAATAATAACAATTGTTTTTACAGTAATTTGTAAACTCGATCAGGCCTCTTGTGTAAATAGCCGTTCCAAAGTTCTTCCGGGATACTTCCCTCGCCCTTTGGAATAAGTACTCGCCTGTTTGGGTGTCAGAATTATCTAAAATAGTTATAAACTCATCTCTGGATAATTGTTGGGTTTCATATAATTTGTCTACTAATTGTTTCATATAATAGTTCAAGCCTCTCGGGATATTTTTTAAAATGTTATTTAACCTGTAAAGGTTAGCAGGAAACCAATTCCTACTAAATATATAATAATTATCATTATACCACGAAAAATAGCTGATGAACCAAGTATGCAGCTAATATATTTAATGCCATTTATATGAAGATGAGAGACGCAGTGCCTTGTTGAAGAATTATGTGTACTGACGGGCAGCCAGCTGCCGGTAGGAAAGGAACCCGTGAAGGGATTCGGCATTAACTACAGCATCAATTATGGCTACTTCCACGGCGCGGGCTGCAAGAATGGCTGCCGCATCAAAGGTTGCATCAACCTCTCCGGTACACAGGGTGAATATTGTGTCCCCATCGAATATTGAGTGAGCCGGTCTTACGGCCCGCGCAATTCCGTTTTGCCCTATTCCAGCCAGCTTGACTGCCTGAGCCTTTGTGAGTCTGGCATTAGTGATTACACAGCCTATAACAGTATTTTCGCTGAAGAAATCCCTGTGGTCATCATAGGCCTTCAGAATTAAATCTTCCGATGAATCCAGGCTTCTTCTGTCTTCTGACAGAACTCCTGCTATTATTTTTCCAGAAGAGGAATCATAGACATCACCAACACAGTTTACTGCTATCACAGCACCTGCCATTAAATCGCCAACTCTAAATGCGGCACTACCTACGCCGCCTTTCATTGCATAATTACTACCTTTAACCTTACCTATCAATGCACCGGTACCTGCTCCCACGCTGCCGCTTATGAAGTTCTGCTGCTCAAAGGCATTTACACAGGCGGCGTAACCCATTTCTTTGTCTGGACGCACTCTGTGGTCGCCGCATTTTAGGTCAAAAAGAATGGCAGCACAAACGTTGGGAACAGTGGTTCTACCTACATCCCTGCCGATACCTCGCTCTTCCAGAAACTGCATAACTCCCCCTGCGGCGTCAAGGCCAAAGGAGCTTCCGCCAGCCAGCAATATGCCGTGAACACATTTTCTGTTGTTGATTGGGTTCAGTGCATCGGTATCCCTTGTGCCGGGCGAACCGCCTCGGACATCGACGCCGCAGACAGCGCCTTTGGGACATAATATTACTGTACAGCCTGTTGCGGCTTCAAAGTTCTGGGCATGTCCAATACGTATGCCCTGTATCTGAGAGATATTTATTCTTTCCATTACAGCCTCCACTGATGAGCTTCCACTGCAGCAACAATATTATTAACGTCAGCCATTGCACCTTTACCCACAACACCACAGGCAAGCATATCTTCTTTAGGTTCTATAAAATTATATCCCAATTCGGTAAGGTACTTGATATTCCGTTGAACGATAGGATTTTCATACATATTGGTATTCATGGCAGGGCAAATATATACAGGTACGTTTTTCATAGCCATAACCACAGTTGAAAGCATATCATCAGCAATACCATTTGCCAGCTTTCCGATAATATTAGCCGATGCAGGCGCAATCAGACAAAGGTCTGCCTTTTGGGCAAGGGAAATATGCTTTATCTCTTTTGGCGTGATTTCCTCAAACATATTGTAATATACCTTGTTTTTTGTCAGTGATTGAAAAGTGAGGGGAGTTATGAATTCAATTGCATTTCTGGTCATTATGACCTCAACATTATAGCCTTTTTTTGTAAGAATGTTGGCAAGGTCAGCTGCCTTATATGCAGCAATGCTGCCTGTAACACCTAAGATTATATTCTTCATAGCTAATTTCCTTTCTGCTTAAATTGGTTTGACAAAAGAGTATTTAATCGAGCTGCAATACCTTCTGCAATTCCGGCTTTGGTTTCAAAGGTTTCATAGGATTTGTCTGCTGCTACCAAATAACCTTTATGCTTATCTCCTGTTATTTCTGAGAGATCATTTGCCAGCACCAGGTCACAATTGTTTTTCATTAAAAGATTATATGCAGTATCTATAAGTACTTCATGTGAAACATTACTCAACAACTTAAATCCAATCAAAAGGGTTTCGGGCTGAAGCTGTTTAATAAGACTGATTACCTTAGGAGTCTTTTTCATAAGGATTACCATATCATCAATATCAGAACTTACCTTACTGTCCGGATTTAATGCTTCTGCATTGGTAAAGGCATTTGCGAGAATTCCTTCAGAGAGTGTCCCAGGGTCGGTATTCCCGGACTGCAGCTGCTGATATATATAATTTGATATTGATGTGGCAAGCATACTTTTAGTTGTAAGAAAATCAACAGTATAATCACTTACAGCCATGGAATGTATTACTGCATCAATTTTTTCTGTTGTCAATATATTTGTGAGTACCTGAATAAGGTCATTTACACTGGTAATTCTGATTATTTGGGTTTTATCTGATTCAGGTGTTGCCGAATTCTGACCGCATATGTAATATATTTTATCGACCGGGAAGCAGGCCCTGCTGGTCAAAGCATCAGCTATAGCGGCGCCAAGCCTGCCTGTGGAGCTGTTTGTGATAGTCCTGACATTGTCTATTTTTTCATTAGTGCCGCCGGCGGTTATCAAAATATTCAAAACATGCACTCCTTTTATAAATTTTACTATGTCTAGAAGCTTTTGTTATATTTTAGCAGCAAAAACAGGCAGGAGCAAGATATAACGCTTGCTTCTGCCTGTTTATAGAATTATTTTGGAGAAAAGTTTAAACAGTAATCACTTAAATGTTAAACAAGTTGATGTATGTCAGTTGATGCTAGTTCATTGATACCAGTTTATAACCGCCTGATTTGTAAACACTTTGCAGATAAATACATGTTGGTTATTTATGTGTTGGTTATTCAGAGAATAATGGAGTGGATAGGTATCTTTCACCAGTATCAGGAAGTATTACCACAATGGTTTTGCCTGCATTTTCAGGACGCTTAGCAACCTGAGTAGCTGCCCATAATGCCGCACCTGAAGAAATACCAACCAACAGCCCTTCTACTTTGGAAATTTCTCTGCCTGAAGCAAAGGCATCTTCGTTTTCTACTGCAATAATTTCATCATATATTTTAGTATTCAGTGTATCCGGAACAAAGCCTGCTCCAATTCCCTGGATTTTATGTGGACCAGGAGTTCCTTTGGACAGAACTGGTGAACTGGCTGGCTCAACAGCAACAATTTTTAAGTTTGGATTCTTTGATTTCAAGTATTCTCCGGCACCACTGATGGTTCCGCCTGTTCCGATTCCTGCAACAAAGATATCTATATTTCCGTCGGTATCTTCCCATATTTCAGGGCCTGTTGTAGCTTTGTGAATAGCAGGGTTTGCAGGATTAACAAACTGTCCTGGTATAAAGCTGTTGGGGGTTTCCTTGGCAAGCTCTTCTGCTTTTGCTATGGCACCCTTCATTCCTTTTGCACCTTCTGTAAGTACAAGCTCGGCACCGTAAGCCTTTAGGAGGTTTCTGCGTTCGATACTCATTGTTTCAGGCATTGTAAGAATTATTCTATAGCCTCTTGCTGCAGCTACCGAAGCTAATCCGATTCCGGTATTACCACTTGTAGGTTCAATTATTACAGAATCAGGTTTTAACAATCCTCTTTGCTCTGCATCATCAATCATAGCTTTGGCTATTCTGTCTTTAACACTTCCGGCAGGGTTGAAATATTCAAGTTTTGCAACTACTTTGGCTTTCAGATCATGTTTTTTTTCATAATTAGTTAATTCCAGCAGCGGCGTTTTGCCTATTAATTCAGTTAGGCTCTTATAAATCTTTGACATATGAATACTCTCCTTTATAAATTATTTATCTTATTTATTTTATGCTAAATTAAAAGTGGTAGATATCCTACATTTCATATATAATTACTATGAATTAATTATATACCAAATAGTTCTTAGTTGTCAACATATTTAAAGAAAAAATATATTAATTATATATGTTTGGTAGGATATTGACTTTAGATGTTTGTGAAGGTAATATATGAATAATTAAATGGGAAATTAACATAGAGTTTCGCAATGTACTTTTTGGAATTAATATTATATAATTGAAGGAGAAGCCCTATGATATATAATTTTGATGAAATAATTGATAGAAGGAATACAAATTCCATAAAATATGATTTTGCAAAAGAGCGGGGTAAACCCGAAGACACTATACCCCTATGGGTAGCTGATATGGATTTCAGAACCTTGCCGGAGGTGACCCAGGCATTGGTAAAAGTCAGTGAACACGGAATATTTGGCTATTCCGAGGTAAAAGAAGATTACTTTACTACATTGTATAATTGGTATTCCAGGCATTTTGGATGGAATATAAAACATGAATGGCTGGTCAAAACTCCCGGAGTTGTTTATGCAATAGCTGCGGCTATCAGAGCTTTTACTGAAAAAGGCGATGGAGTCATGATTCAGCGGCCTGTTTATTATCCCTTTTCTGAAACCATATTGGCCAACAGGAGAATTCTTGTAAACAATCCTCTCATTTATAAGGAGGGGGTTTATCAAATAGATTTTGAGGACTTTGAGTCAAAAATTCTTTCAAATAATGTTAAACTCTTTATACTATGCAATCCGCACAACCCTGTTGGAAGAGTGTGGACAAGGGAGGAACTTATAAAACTTGGAGATATTTGCTTAAAGCATAATGTTATAGTCGTTGCTGATGAAATACACGCAGATTTTATATATGAAGGGTACAAACACCTTGTATTTGCCAGCCTTAAGCCTGAATTCGGTGCAATTACAATAACCTGTACAGCACCCAGCAAGACCTTTAATTTGGCTGGACTGCAAGTTTCCAACATATTTATTCAGGATAGAAGCCTGAAAGACAGGTTTAAAGAGGAAATAGCCAAAAGCGGTTACAGTCAGCTGAATACGATGGGGCTGGTTGCCTGCCGGACAGCTTATGAGTATGGAGAAGAATGGCTCTTGCAGCTAAAGAAATATTTGACGGGAAATCTGAATTTTGTTAGAAGCTTCTTAAAGGAGAGGCTCCCCCAGATAAAACTTGTTGAGCCTCAGGGAACGTACCTTGTTTGGTTGGATTTTAATTCTCTGAGCTTATCAGATGATGACCTTGAAGATCTTATAGTAAATAAAGCAAAGCTATGGCTTGATAACGGGCTGATGTTCGGTGAGGAAGGGAAAGGTTTTCAGAGAATTAATATTGCTTGTCCCAGAAAAATACTGGAAATTGCTTTCGAACAGCTGGAAGCAGCATTAAATACAGGCAGGACAAGGGAGTTTTTCTAGGACTCTCTTGCCTTGCTTTTTTATGAGCTATATAAGACTGCTTGTATTATTCCTGACTATTCCATTGAGCAGAATTTTATAATGCGTTAAATATTGTTCCTTCAAATTAAAATTCGGGTATCGTATACACCATTCAAAGGTAATACCCCTCATGGCTAAAATAAGATGATTTGCAAGTATATCAACAGAAATGTCGGTTCTGAACTCTTCCGGCCATTAGAATAAGTAAATGAAATCAGGGATGTAAGCTTACCCGGCGGAGTACTTTCTGACCCTCTGATTATGGATTTGACAACTGCACAGAAGGATAGAACAGCTTATATCGCATATTCTGTGGATATGGATGGGAAAGTTGATACACTTACAGATCGGGATATATATTTGCAGACATATGATTTCTCAACACATACCTTTACAAATCAAATAAAGGTCTCTGATTTGGATAAGGACATTCAGGGTAGAGCAGATGAACGGCCAAGGCTTATAGAATTTAAGGGATATATATTTATTCTATATTTCCGATACAGAAATTCATTACCACAATCTGAAAGGTTTGTTGGAACCCCTCAGAACAGGAGACCCATCGGCAGAGCCTGGTGATGAAGGATATCAGAACTTCACTCCTGGCATTGCCCTTGAATATAGTAGTGGTAATGTCCCATCAGATTATGAAGTCCTGGTTGGTGATGACGGAAAACTTTATATGGTTTGGACTGAGGATACTCTGAAGCTTGCCGATGGAGTCGAGCCTGGGTTACCGGAAGCATTAAAACCTGAAAATACTTATCACGAAAATCAGATATATGCTTCGGTATTATACAATGCCTTGAAAGTAATTGACGATGAGGATGAGGAGAAAACCAAATCAGCTGGTGAACATTATGGGATATGGAGCGGGAAAGTTCAGGTAACTGCAGGGCCAGACAGTTATGATAGTCCTGGACTTAGTGTAATGGCAGATGGACTAATTGCAGCAGAGGCTATAAAAGCTTTGTATGAAGCTGGTTTAATCGATGGTATCGGAAATAACAACTTTGGGCCTACTGCAAATGCTACTGAATGAGCAATTTATAACATTTTACTGGGTGAAAAATTATCTTGAAATTTTGAATAAAAATATATATAATATTCCATAATATAAATAAGCGATGATAAAAGCCAAGATTTAATGTTTTCTTAAGAGAGCCGGTGGTTGGTGCAAATCGGCGGAAACTTAGATCGGTCCACTTTTGGAGCTGCTGATGAAAAGTCAGAAGGTTGGTATCCTTTAAAGTACCGTAGTTGAGTGGTAGGTAGTTATACCTGCAATTTGGGTGGCAACGCGGAATACTTTCGTCCCAGAAGTCTGAGGGGTGAAAGTTTTTTTATTTTCGTTAATCTGAATATGAATAACTTTGATAACCTTTTGATTGGAGTGAAGAAAGAATATGTTGGATTTAAAATTTGTAAGAGAAAATCCTGAAATAGTCAAACAAAATATAAGGAATAAATTTCAGGACAATAAGCTTGGTTTGGTTGATGAAGTCATAGCTCTTGATATTGAACTCAGAAAAGCAAAGCAGGAGGCAGAAGCCTTGAGGGCCGACAGAAATAAAATTTCAAAGCAAATCGGCGGACTTATGGCTCAGGGTAAAAAGGATGAGGCAGAGGAGCTCAAGAAAAAGGTTAATGCTCAGGCTGCACGTTTGGCTGAGCTTGAGGAAAAGGAAACTGAGCTCGAAGCTAAAGTAAAAAACATAATGATGGTCATTCCAAATATTATAGACCCAAGTGTGCCTATTGGTAAGGACGATAGTGAAAATGTAGAGCTGGAACGTTTCGGGGAGCCAGCCTTAAAGGATTTCGAGGTTCCATATCATACCGAAATAATGGAAAGACTCAGCGGAATAGATCTGGACAGTGCCAGAAAAGTAGCAGGTAACGGTTTCTATTATTTAATGGGAGATGTTGCCAGATTACATTCAGCAGTGATCTCGTATGCAAGAGATTTTATGATAGACAAGGGATTTACATACTGTATCCCACCGTTTATGATCAGGAGTGAAGTTGTTACCGGCGTAATGAGCTTTGCTGAAATGGATGCCATGATGTATAAAATAGAGGGCGAAGATTTATATTTAATTGGAACCAGCGAACACTCCATGATAGGTAAATTTATTGACACCATACTGCCCGAGAGTTCACTGCCGCAGACTCTGACCAGTTACTCCCCCTGCTTCAGAAAGGAAAAAGGAGCTCATGGCCTTGAGGAAAGAGGAGTTTATAGAATACACCAGTTTGAGAAGCAGGAAATGATAGTTGTTTGTAAGCCAGAGGACAGTATGGATTGGTACCATAAGATGTGGAGGTATACAGTAGACCTGTTCCGTTCGCTTGACATTCCTGTCAGAACATTGGAATGCTGCTCAGGAGATCTGGCTGACCTAAAAGTAAAGTCTGTTGACATTGAGGCCTGGTCACCAAGGCAGAAGAAGTACTTTGAAGTGGGAAGCTGTTCAAACCTGGGAGATGCTCAGGCCAGACGTTTAAAAATACGGGTGGACGGTCCAAACGGAAAATATTATGCGCATACTCTAAATAACACTGTTGCAGCTCCTCCAAGAATGTTGATTGCATTTCTTGAAAATAACCTTAATGCTGACGGTTCAGTGAATATTCCTAAGGCTCTTCAGCCATATATGGGTGGAATAACTGTAATTAAGCCGAAATAATATTGCTGTTCTGCCCTATAAACCGGAGAAAAGATTTCTTTGTTAATAATTTACAGGATTGATTATAGAATAATGTGAAGACCAAATAAAACGCCTCAGTTCAGAGAAATTTTTCAATTGTAGAAAAACTTCTTCTGAATTGAGGCGTTATAATGCAAAGTCTTGTTGTAATAATAATATGTTATTTTTTATCTCTCTATTATTTATATTAATTAGCTAAATATCAATTTTATAAGTTTACTTTTCAAGTTCAGTCAATTTTATTTTCTGACTTCTAAACCATGCTCTTTTGCAAGTGCCTCATATTTAGTGGCGAATTCACTGAACAGTTCCATACCTTTTTGAAGTTTGTTTTGAGCATCTTCTACCACTTTTAAATCAGCATTTTCAGGGTCCTTAGATTGTTCTCCCATTGTTCTGGAGCCTTCAGCTATTAATCCAAGTCCTTCAACTAATAGGCTACTAACACTTTTTAATTCATCTGTTTTAACTTCTATGGCTTCAATTTCCTTTTTAATTGATTCTATTTTTTCAGAGTTTTCTATCAATAACTGGCTGGCATTGCTTGCTGAAACATTTGACAAGGATCGTTCAACTTCAGCCATTGCATCTGTAACTTTCATGCAGGACTTATCAAAATTTTTGATATCAGCAGCAACTGGATCACCGCAGCCTGCAAGTGCAAGAGACACAACTAACAATAAGACCATTACAATACTTACATTTCTCAACTTCACTGACAATTCCTCCAATAATTTAAGTATTAAACATTAGCAGGGGCAATTACAAGACATTGACATTACAGAAATATATCGACAGATTCTAAATAAAAATTAACATATTTTTGCAAAAAAATTATAAATTTTGTATTTTTATTTAAATAGTGGAATATTAGCTATATTATTCATAACCAAACCCTAAAAGGCATATATATACAATGTATCCTGCAAATACATTATATAGCAGATACATCAGAGACACAGCCTGTTTAGCTTTTGAAGTCAATTGCAATTAAATTAATCATTTGCAATTTATTGATAATTGATTTTGCCTACTTTACAGAAAATATTTGCCTTATTAAAGGGGGGTATATGGTTGAAGGAATATATAGAAGAACGGGTTTTGGAACTCGCAAATTATATTATTGAGAAAAAGTCAACAGTACGATACGCAGCTAAAAAGTTTGGAATCAGCAAGAGCACAGTCCATAAGGATGTAACTGAGAGACTAGGGAAAATAAATCCAACACTTATGAACGCTGTCAGAATCATACTCGAGGAGAATAAGGCAGAGAGGCATATACGGGGCGGAGAAGCAACGAAGGCAAAATATCAGGGAAAGTGAGTCAATATAAACTATGAAAATCAGGATAAATTAAAAATTTACATAATATTAATTAATTAACTAAATAGGATAAAGTATGTAAGCCAGGGAGACCTGGCTTTTGGCATGTTTGTCATTAGCATAAAATATGTGCTGTAGAAATAGAATACCTACTTAATAATATGCCAACGAAATATATAACAAATCATTGCAGCGTTTTGTAATGTATGTTTTGCCTTTATTTCTTAAATCAAACTTTTCTCCATTTTTGTATTGATTCATATCTACTCTTCGAAGAATAGATTTTGGATATGCAACGGTTTCAGTTATTATTGATGGGACAATGACTATACTCATAGAAAAGCATAATCTTATGGAGGATTTCTTCTCTCTTGAGTTACATTATAGCAGTACACCTGAAACTACATATATGAGTTGCTGATACCTTTCAAACAAAAAAGTAATGGAAAAGAATTTAGACCAGATATGGATAATACAGCTAAGGATTATTCATACAGTAGGCCATGCCGTAAGAGCAGTCTACATGTACATAGCGATGGCTGATTTAACAAGGGAGACAGGTGACAAATGGTTGCTGGATGTCTGCAAACGCCTGTAAAATATGATACTGTATATGCTGAGACCTGTGCTTCCATCGGCCTAATCTTTTTTGCCCACAGAATGCTTCACTGGAACAGAGTTTATGCTGTCTCAGGATCAACAAAGACCTAGCACATTTGCCTGTAGTTTACTTAAAATATTTATAGGTATCAGGACTTGAGTTTCCTAATATTGACGACAAAAAAATACACTGATATAATCCCCATATAAATGCAAGATTCCAAAATAGAATAATATAATAAACTGACAAGGGAGTGATCCCAATGCAAAATAGGAAATGGTCAGTAAGTATGAGAATGAAAATAATGCTGCTATGTACTATCAGTACATTGTTGGCGCTCATTGTCCAAACTATCCTTTTCCAATATCAATCCTCAAAACAGATATATAATCAGGCCAAGGATGCCAGCCTGAACTCCATGCAGAATATGCAAGAGGAGGTCTCCAATTTTATTAAACAAATACAGGATAGCATGTCCTCCATATACCTTCAGAAAGACTTCATAGATGATCTGGCAAGTTCCATGCCAGTTAGTACTCTTACAGAAAAGTATGGAAACGAATTAAATTACAATGTTGCTCATCATATGGCTATTTCTGCTTTTGATGCTTCATTTAATGTAAAAGCCTTGTATATATACAACAATAATCACAAGCTGATAAGCTTGTACAGGGCATCTAACAGCCCTAAATATTCCTACCCCAATGACATATACAATAATACCGAAGCTAATAATACAAAAGTTGTTACTGATTACATAAAATCAAATAAAAAAGAAATGTTAATATCCAGCTACTTCAATGAAAACAGAGAAGAGGATCTGGTGCGGTTTGTATATAAAATATTCTATAATAATGCAACCAGAACTATCGGATATATGGTGTGTGACATTGATCAAAAATCCCTCAAAAAAATAATTCAGAAATATGTGTATTCCAATGACCAGATAGTATGGCTGCAGTGTAAGGGAGACCGGCCTATTATAAAAGTAGGCGATCTTTCCCAAAAGCAAAAAGTATATTATGACCATACAGTAGATATGGTCCTGAATAAATCTCCTCAAATCAAAAGTAAAGGGGCTACTGAGGACAGTGAATTCTTTGCTATTCCTAGCAATAAGTACTCATTTATCGCATTTTCTCTGACACCTCAGAGATTGCTGGAGGTAAATCAGCAAACACTGACGAAGTATTTGCTGATTATTGCTAGTACACTTCTGGTGGCTTTTGCAGTATCATCTATTTTATTAGCTAAGAGTATTACCAACCCACTTACCAATATGGTTAATACTATGAAATTGATCAAAGGTGGAAATACCTCCCTCAGGGTTGAGTACTGCAGGAATGACGAAATTGGCAAACTAGGTGAAAATTTCAATAACATGCTTGATACCATTGAGAGTTTGATGTTTGAGAAATACAAGTCTCAGCTGGCTATAAACAATGCTAAGTATAAAGCCCTTCAGGCACAGGTAAATCCGCATTTTCTTTACAACACACTTGATACCATGAGCGGAATAGCCACTTCTCAGAATTGTCATACAGTTAGTACCCTCTGTAAAGCGCTGTCAAATATTTTTCGATACAGTCTGGATATGAAAAATCCTTTAGCTACGGTAGAAGATGAGATAAAACATTTAAAAAACTATATGTATGTTATGAATATTCGAGAGAATAGCGCAATAAACTATCAGATTGATATAGATAATAGATTGTTGAAAATGAGTATTCCCAGAATATCCATTCAACCCCTGGTGGAAAACTCACTACAGCACGGCTTAAGGAATAAACATGGTGAAAAGAGAATTTGGATAAGGGGTGTACTTGAAGATAATAACATTGTAATCTCAGTTATTGATAATGGTATTGGAATGAATGCAGAACTGATAAACAGCTCATTGGAAAACCCTAATTCAGATGTTTTGGAAAAAGAGTCCTCAATAGGACTAAATAATATTAATACTAGAGTAAAGCTTCTATTTGGAAGTAATTATGGAATAAGGGTATACAGTGAAAACGGTAAAGGCAGCAAAGTATCATTGTATATCCCACATATCTATACTGATTCTGATGCAGAGGAGAGTTGAGTTTGAATACTGAACGCTACAAAATATTGATAGTCGATGACGAAGTCTGGATACGGGAAAATTTGAAGACATTAATTAGTTCAACTGAGTTTGGAATTGAGAGTATTGAGCTGGCCTGCGACGGTGAAGACGCTTTGAAGAAAATTGGGAAAGACTGCCCGGATGTAGTTATAACTGATATAAATATGCCATTTATCAATGGAATTGAGCTTATAAAAAGAATCCGTGAAATTAATCCCGAAATGGTTGTAGTGGTGCTCAGCGGTTATAGTGATTTTGATTATGTTAGAGAGGCACTATTAGAGGGTGCCATTGATTATATCTTGAAACCCATAAGTCAAAATAGCATATTAAACGTGCTGACTAAAGCTTTTCGCATCCTTGAAGGGAAAAGACAGAGATCACTGGAAATACAGGATAATCAGGAAAAACTGCAAATTGCTTCATCAATAATCCTCGATAAGGAGTTAAGCAATCTGATAGATGGAGATGAGAGAAAGCCTTTTAAAACTATTACAAATCCAAAACTGATGGAAATAGAATTGAATTTTGCAAAATTTAATTTAATCCTATTAAAAACTGAAAGGCTTTATAATATTCTTAAGATGTATCCTTCAATGGATTCAAGTAAAATATCATACAGAATCAAGAATCTTATTGAAGAATGTATCGGTGATCCCAATAAAATTGTTTTTAACAATATTTATGTCCCCAATGAATTTGTTGCTATTGTTTTTGACAAGGACAAAAATGAAATAGATAAGATCTGTGACCAGCTTATTTCCAAACTCCAGGAATTCACTAAGTCTTATATAAATACGGCTGTCAGCCTGAGTCATTTTTCTCTTGACGATTTGAGAGCTTCATACAATGAGGGCCTGCTTGCCATGATGGCAAGAAAATACACCAAGGGAAACAGTAAATTATTTGCAGAGGGTGTAGAAAAACTGCAAATGAATAAATTACTTAGCGCTGAACAGGAAAACCAATTGATTTTTGCAGTTCAAAACAGTAACAGGAAAATAATCAGAACAATTATTTACGATCAGATATGTATACAAGATTTACATAAAAAAGACATATTATTTCTTGAGGCAAAGCAGACTATAGACAGAATAGCCTGGATTTTGGTCAATTACTCAGATAATTTCAACTCAACTTCAGAAATTATGGAGGTTGAGACCATGATAGAGCTACTCAATATTTCTATTGAGAAGTTCAATCTACCCGAAGTTTGCAGTATTCTTGACCAGATTGTGGATTTAGCGCTTAAGGAAAGTTATACATACAGTTCTAATGAAACCATTAAGCAAACTGTTGAAACTATAAAAAATTACATATCTGAAAATTACTTTGAAGAATTGTCTTTGGCATCTCTTGCAAAACAATTTCTTGTAGACAGATCTTACCTGTCAAAGGCTTTTAAAAATGAAACAGGTGAGAATCTTATGTTGTACATTGCCAAAAAGAGAATTGAAAAATCCATAGAGCTGATAAAGGAGGGAAGTTTAAATTTAACTGATATTTCATCTCTTGTAGGGTATGACGACTATGCATACTTTAACAGGGTATTCAGAAAAATTACCGGTAAAAGTCCGCGTGAGTATAAGCTTACTCTTCAGGATAGTTCAAAAAAATAGGATTTAAAAAATTCCAATATTGTTTAACTTATTATTCCTAAAATGTCCTACTAGTATAATTAACACCTTTGCTATAATTTAACCATACCAAATAAAAAAGGGGAGGAATCCTATGAAAATGAAAAGAATTTTGGCTTTAATTCTTTCAATGGTAATGATTACATCAGTGTTTGTAGGATGCGGAAGCGAAACTTCAAACAATGTCAGTACAGAGTCTAGTACAGCTTTATCTACCAGTGATGCAGAATCAACAACAGCTGCTGATGATGGTCAGGAAGTGACATTAAAGGTTTTGGCTGGTCAGTCGACTACTGATACCGGAATTGAGGATATGTTTGATAAAGCACTGGCAAAAAAATATCCGAATATAACGCTTGAATGGGAATGTGTAGGCTGGGGACAGGATTTTAATGCCAAAATGCAGCAGTACATGCAGTCCGGACTTCCCGATATAATAATCGGAAAGGCACAGGATGTTGCTACATACGGTTCACAAGGCTTACTTGGAGATCTTACAGGCAAGGAATATATCAACAGAGTATATGATGCTGCAATTCCAGGCGTAACAGTTGACGGTAAGGTTGAAGGTTTAGTTTATAATGCTTTATATCAGGGTGTTTACTATAACAGAAAAATATTTAAAGAAAACAATATTGAAATTCCAAAGACTTTGGATGAACTAAATGAAGTTATCAATAAATTGAAATCATTAGGTATTACTCCTTTTGCTACCCATTTCCTGGATACATGGAGCATAGGCAATATTACCATGCAGTTTGCCATTAACGATGTATTCAGCAAGGAACCTAAATGGGGAGATAAGTTCCGTGCCGGTGAGGTTTCCTTTGTGAATTCACCTGAGTACCGCAAATGCTATGAATACAATAAACTGATTTTTGATAACACATGGAGCAATGAAACCTTCTCACTTGAACAGACCGAATGTGACAAGAGACTTATCACTGGTAAGGCAGCCATGAAGGTATCAGGTTCATGGTCAATTCAGAACTTCCTTGATGTTGATGAAAATGCCGATTTTGGTGTATTCCCATTCCCTAATCAGACTGGGGATGCAAAGCTCATATTTGAACCTAATATTACTTTCATGAAGAGTGCAAATACAGAATATTCGGATGCTATTGACAAGGTGTTTGATGTTTTTACCAGCGATACAGAGCTTTTACATGAGGTTTATGACTATACAAAGACTGCTCCTATGATAAAGGGAGTTACTCCAACCTTCAAAAACCCAAGTCAGGCAGATATAGACAAGTATGCATCTGAAGGCAAAATAGTTGATGCCAATACAGGTAATACTCAGCTTATATGGGGAGGTTTCCAGGAGGAAAATGCCAAGGACATCGCTTCATGGCTGCAGGGTAAGATACAGTTGGATGATGCTCTTAAAGCTGCCGATTCCAGAAGGGCAAACAGCAAACCATAAGTAGAAATAAATTAACATAATGTAGTTTAATGCCAAACGACTTCGTTAGGGATAATGGACGCCATAGCGAAGTCGTTTGACTAAGGAACAATTTATATTAAGGGGTCATGATTATGAGAAGTAGTTTACAGAGTAGAAAGATGCTTGCCCAATATGTTTCTCTAGTTCTGCCCGGAATGATCATCTTTACAATAGGTCTGATAGTACCTTTGATACTTGCCTTTAGATACTCCCTCACCAGTTGGAATGGAATATCAGCCACTAAAACATTCGTTGGCTTTGACAATTATATAAAATTATTTTCGGATACTTATGTAAGGGATGCCTGGGTTTTTACAATAAAATTTACAATAATTAATACAATTGTTCAAAACATATTTGCATTGGGGTTTGCTGTTGTCCTTGACGGTGAAATCAAGTGTAAGAAAATCTACAGAAGTATTTTATTTATTCCTTGTCTGATTAGCGCAGTTATAGTTGGATTTATCTGGTCTAAAATGTACAATAACGTCCTTCCTTCAATAAATGAACTTCTTGGAACCAACTTTAACTTCATGTTGTTTGGTAATGAAAAGACTGTATTATCCGGGTTGGTAATCGCTAATAACTGGCAGTGGATTGGTTATTGGATGCTTATTTATCTTGCGGCGTTGCAGTCAATTCCAACTTCATTATACGAAGCAGCAATGGTTGACGGGGCATCCTGGTGGAAACGCTTCAAAAATATTACTCTGCCAATGCTAGCGCCTGCAATAACAATATGCGTTGTAGGTATTACAACAGGATCACTAAAGGTTTATGATTTGCTGGTATCATCAACAGGGGGTGGACCGGGTAGGTCTTCCACATCAATTATTTATCAGATATACAACACTGCAATGAATAGCCGTCAATATGGATACGGGTCGGCTTTGTCAATAGTTTTGGTAGCTGTTCTACTGCTTATAGCTGTAATACAGTTGAAATTCCTTAGAGAGAAAGAGGTGCAGTTATAATGACCGCAAAGAAATTTACACTTAAATCAGCGCTTCTTCAGATATTTATGACAATTGTGGCATTTATTTTTGCCACTCCTCTGTTCATTGTAATAAATTATGCTTTTAAAACCAAGAAGGAGCTGTATTTGAAATCTCCCCTGGCATTACCTGATGGTTTTAGCATGGAGAACTTCACAAAAGCAATGAAAAAGCTCAATATTACCACAACGTTTACAAATACCTTTATTTATACTTTGATATCGGTTATAGCACTTGCTATACTTTGTGGTGCGGCTGCGTGGGCTATTTCCAGATGTCAGCACAAGTTCTTCAAATTCAGTTATATTTATTTTTTGATAGGAATACTGATTCCTGCTCAGGCATTATTTTTGTCAATTTATATTGTTGGTTATAAAATCGGCCTGACTAATACCAGGCACGGAATAATACTAATGTACATAGCAACGGGCATGTCCTTTGGTGTTTTTCTGATGACCAGCTTTATGAAAACAGTACCTATAGAACTGGAGGAAGCGGCCAGAATAGACGGATGTTCTATTTACAGAACGTTTTTTTCAATAGTACTGCCATTGTTGAAGCCAGCCGTTGCTACACTTGTGATAATGCAGGCTTTCGGAATTTGGAATGATTACCTTATGGCAAGTATTTTTATAAGCAGCAAGAACCTAAAAACCCTTACGGTTTCAATGCAGTCCTTCTTTTCAACGACAGCAAGTGATTATACTTCTGCAATGGCGGGAATAGTTATATCGGCACTGCCGATTTGCATACTATTTCTATCGTTACAGAAATACTTTATTAAAGGTATGACTGTTGGTGCTGTGAAAGGATAATAAAATGAAAAAGAGGTTGATTTTGGCATTATTTGCCGCCATTTTAGTGTCAGCCGTACTATATTTTGCTATTAATTTCAGAAACGAGAGTGATACAGTAATGAATACAGACGAGACATCAGATTTGCGTAACTCTAACGTACCAACAATTACCGTTGATATGTCAGCAAAAACAGGGGCTTTAAAACACGGCTCTTCAGGCTTTTTGTATGGATTGGGGGAAGAGGGAGTGCCTTCTGCCAGCATAATAACACCTCTAAAACCGAAAATTGCGGTACAGAAAGCCCCCGATGGAATGCAGCATCCCAACGGAGATGCCCTTAACATTGCTAAAACTTTTATTGAGGCCGGAGGAGAGCAGATACAGATTTATATGCAGGACTACTACGCCCTATGGCCTTATGAATTTACCAATATTGATGATTATATAGAAATAGTGAAAGCTATGGTTCCAAAAGTTAGGGCAAGCAAATATGCTGACAAAATGGTATATGTACCATTTAATGAGCCCGACTGGATATGGTATAAGGGTATCGATAGTGATAGAGATGTTCAGGAAAAATTCTGCCATGATTGGCTTAGGGTATATAAAGTTATAAAATCAATTGACCCAAATGCCCGTATTGCAGGAACTGGCTGCTCAAAATATCAGGAAAAGTTTCTGGAGGAATTTATTCCCTTTGCAAAAGCAAATAATTGTATGCCTGATATTTTTACATGGCATGAACTTGAAGCAGATAAGCTTGAATCTTTTGCGCAGCACTATGACCATTACAGGGCACTTGAGAAGGCAAATGGTTTGAGTGAGCATGAGATTGTAATTAATGAGTATGCTCCTCAGGCACATTGCTCTGTTCCAGGGAAGTTGGTAAGCTGGATATCAATTTTTGAAGATAAAAAGGTATCTGCATGCCTTCCTTACTGGCATATTTCCAATAATCTGAATGATATTGCAGCAGATTATAATGAGGCTAACGGTGCATGGTGGTTGTACAAATGGTATGGTGATATGTCAGGTGAAACACTTAAGACAGAGCGTTTGAATACTGATAAGCAGGAACTGTATGGACTTGCTTCTATAAATGAGAAGAAAAAGAGCTCTAATGTTATATTTGGTGGAGTTGAGGATAAATGCAGAATAATTCTCAACAATATGAGCAAGACAGAATGTTTCAACACCTCAGAAGTTAATATAAAAGTGGAGGCGACATATTGGACTGCATACCACGGAGTTGCCCAGGAACCAACTGTGATTCTTGAGGGAATCTATAAAGTAAAAGAAGGTAGTGTAATAATTGATTTAAATGGATTAGAAGAAACTGCAGCGTACAATGTCATAATAACGCAGGTAGGAAGCAGTGATAATAAAGGTACTGCCAAGGCAGGCCCATGGAGAAAAGTCTATCAGGCAGAGAAGGCAAAACTGCTTGGTTCAGCAATTATTAAGTCCAAACCAGATAGTAACTATGCATATTCAGGCAAAAAGCTGGTATGGAAAATAAATAGCCCTGAGGACGGTGTAAGGTTTGAGGTGGAAGTACCTGAGGATGGATATTATAAATTTGATCTTCTTTATGGAAACGGCTCGGGCAATAACACAAAAAATCCATCTGAGAACCAACCAGAATCCGTGCAGCAAAGCCTTACTGTGGACGGAAAAATGACCTTAACTATGGTTCTTCCTAATACTCTCAGCCACTACATGGAAAGTATGTACACTGAGTACATTAATTTAACGGCAGGAAAACACAGTCTTGAGATTAAGTACTTATCAGGCAGGGAAGGAGCAAGTATAGATTGCATCTATCTGACCTATGTGGGAAAAGATATGCCTTCCACCAAAAAAATCTATGAAGCGGAATTGAGTGATTTTAACCAGTTTGGTTCAAATAAGAACTCAGCTGTGAAAACTGAAAATAAAATTCAAGGATATTCAGGGGCGGGATATATAATTGGATTAAATTCTGTTTCTGTAAGTGAGGGGGGCGGTGTAAGATTCAACGTAATGGCTGATAATAATGGTTTGTATGACCTCACATTTAGATACCATTCAGATACCACAGGGAATATCAATATTTATTCTGGAAATACTGCTGTGACCTTAAACAGACTTGTTAAAACTATTCCGGTAAAAGATACTGATGAAAAGTGGGAAACCACTGTTCAGACCGTTTTTCTTGAGAAAGGAATAAATGCAATTGATATTGACGCTGACGTTGATGTGGCTGTAGATTATATGGAGGTTTGTCCTTCTGAAAATCATTCGGATAAGTTTGTTTCCATTGAGGCTGAGGACTGTCAATACAATGGTAAATATGAAATTATCAAAAATCCATATGCTTCAGGCGGAATGTATGTGAAGGGCATTTTAGGAGGCTTTAATAAAGAAAATCAGCTAATTTTAAATGTAGCTGTTCCAAGGGGTGGCCACTATAAAATGGTAGTGCATCATTCCAATAGTGAACTTTTCGGTGGACATTCCTATAATGCACAGCTGGTAGATAGATTTGCAACAATAGAGGTCAACGGAAACAATCCGATAAATGTTTTTTTTAGAAATACATATAGTGATGATTCTTTCAGGACAAGAACTGTAGATGTGGATTTAAAAGCCGGAAACAATGTAATCAAGATTTATAATGATGACTCCAGGCACTTAAAATGCGGAATATCAAACGGAAGTTCAATTAATTATGAAACACTTATAAACTACACTCCAAATTTTGATAAGTTTGAATTTTATCCAGCAGTGCTTTAAGACACGTTTATTATTCGTTTATTATTAATGTAAGAATATTGGAGAATATCCTGGAAACAATTTCTGGGATATTTTTTATTTATGGGTTTTAGCCTGTTGAGTATGAGTGAGTTTCTCAGCAAAGAAATGAACCATAGGAAATAATAGACCACCCGCTATGCGGGTGTGACGTAGAAGTTATACAATTTGAATACAGTATTTGCACAAACAACAGTGTTTTTTTGTATCTCTTTACACTGAAATTGCCTCAAAAAAATGGTATAATTCAAGTATTTCAAACAGATTAAACTTGTTTAAAAGCAATTTGGTTAGAATTTTCGGGAGGGATGATACATGGCAAATATTTTTATGAGATTTCCTGAGGGTAAAGCTAAAGCTCTTACTTTAAGTTATGATGACGGAGTAGAACAGGATATACAATTAATAGATATTATGAATGCATATGGCTTAAAGGGAACCTTTAATATCAACAGCGGACTATATGCCCAGGAAGGAACAGTATATCCCAAGGGTCAAATACACAGAAGAATGACTGAAAAACAGGTGGAGCAGACATATTTGAATTCCGGTCATGAGGTGGCAGTACATGCTTTAACCCATCCGTTTCTTGAACAGCTTCCCGTTAACATGGTTGCAAGAGAAATAATTAAAGATAAAGAAAATCTCGAGAGAATGTTCGGTACAATAGTCCGGGGTATGGCATATCCTTACGGAACATTCAATGACACAGTAGTATCGGTATTGCAGGCTTGCGGTATAGTATATGCCAGAACTGTAATTTCAACGAATGATTTTCGTATTCCCACTGACTGGTTGAGATTAACTGCTACTTGTCACCATGACTCACCGGAGCTATTTAATCTGGCTAATAAATTTATTGGGGACAAAGTAACCGGTTCACCTTATTTATTCTATTTGTGGGGTCATAGTTATGAATTCGAAGAAAATGACAATTGGCAGGTTATTAAAGATTTTGGTAATTTAATGGGCAAAAGAGATGATATTTGGTATGCGACAAATATAGAAATATATGAGTACATAGATGATTACAAACGTCTGATTTTCAATACTGACGGGACAAAGGTAAAAAATCCTGCACATAGAGATCTGTGGCTGGAATGTGACGGGGAGCTTTTTGAGATAAAGGCCGGGGCAGTGACAGATATAAAATAAAGGCTGAAAAGTGAGAGTGGAGACGCTAAAAGAGGTTGCAAAACCACTGGTAACAACAAGCAGAGTGGAGATTAATGATGGATATATTAACTTAAAGATTTCATTATCAAAGAATGAGGTTTCACTCTTTGAAATCTCTGAAGTAATGGATGAATCCTCCACATATATTGGCTTGGACGACAGCAAAATAAGCATCTATTAATCATCACTGTATTTGTTCTGTTGAATTTGCGGTAAGGGAAAAGGGATTTAGCAGTTTATATTATTGGTGTCTATACTGGTGTGACTGGTAAAATATAATGGAGAGATTTTGGCAAACAAAAAGGGAGAAATATTTCCAGTAATAGTATAACACTCTCGTCTGATAGAATTAAAGAATCAAATTCATCAGAAGGAGAGACAGA